>ERZ791716.1103-NODE-1103-length-13551-cov-11.159306_pt1 | contig 13551 bp, 29 predicted proteins | sample MGYA00510049_ERZ791716 | MGnify/ENA primary metagenome ERZ791716 (study PRJEB30046, sample SAMN00715135) | human gut metagenome | study: EMG produced TPA metagenomics assembly of the A metagenome-wide association study of gut microbiota in type 2... | reverse complement strand
TCTTCTATTTCTTCATATTCTGATATATATACTTTTGTTAAATCTCGTAATAACACTATTTAATCCTCCTTAATCCAGATTTAATAATATCATTTCTTAATTTATCTATAATGTCTTCAAATGATGTTGAAATAGAACCTTCATTTCGACCTGTTAAGCCTTCTGCTCCCCTTGAAAGATATATTGCTTTTGTTGCTTTCTTTATATATGGAAATAATTTTTCATCATTTTTTTGTCTATTAGAAATATCAGAGGCAATAGAAGTTACTTCCTCTAATATTTCACTTAGAACTTCTTTGTCGTCTTTATAATTAGCTCCTAAATCTGCTATTATTTTATCTATATTACTGGTTTCTGCCACTTCTATTACCTCCTAATTCTAAGCCATTGAAGCAATTGTTGCTATTCCTGCTTTTTTAGCCTTATTTGCTGAATCAACTTCAACAATTACTATTTTTTGTCCAGATGTTGCTGTGATTTCGTCTGTTCCATTCCAAGCTGTGTATCCAGATGTGCAAACTGCATCATATCCTGGTATTGTTGGATTAGCTGCTGTTTTATATTTATAACTGTTTCCTGTAGATAGTGATGGTGTAACAGTTATTTTTGTTTTTCCTGTTGTTGTTCCTGCTTCTGATTCTACAGTTAATTCTGTAAGTTTAGCATCTGTTACATAGAATATAGTATCTTCCATTAATGCTTTTGTTCCTTTATATAAGAAATCTTCTAATGCTACAGCATCATCGAATGGTACTTTTTCTGCTCCATATTCTGATACATAGAATGGTTGAGCTATAGCTCCATCCATCATTACAACAGCTTTTACACCTTCTGGTAATCTTGTTGCTTCATAAACTCTAACAGAATCATACATACCAATTGCTTGTTCCTTTGGATCTGTTCCGTTTGGTAAATCGTCAAGAATTTTTTTCATTCCTTTTCTGTATTCGCTATCAACAACAATTACTAATAAATCTGATTCTATTCCATCAATAAAATCATTTCTTAATGTTCTTGCTTTTTGTAACAAAGTATCAATTGTATCTTGAATATTGTCTTTTGCTTGTACTTCTGTTCCTTCTAATACTTTGGCAAAAAATTCTCTATCTAAGTATCTTATAATAGCTGATTGATGATTTACTTTTCTTTTTTCAGCCATACCATCAATACCATAAAGTTTTACGTCTTTTCCTTGTAGTTCTTCTACAATTTCTTTATCAGTATCTATAACAACTTTTACTGGTTTAGCTTTTACTTTATCTCCTTTACCAGCTGCTCTTGCAGTACCTTTGTCTTTTAATTCTGCATTTACAAATCTTTTGTATTCAATTACTCCACCTTCTGGATTTCCTGAACCATTTTTTGCTTTGATTTGTTCTGATATTGCTCTTGATGCAACATTTTCTAGAACTCCACTTAATACTTGTTTTAAATTATCTTTTGTTTTACCATCTTGTAGCATTATGTTTAATGCTTCTTGTGTAATTTCTCCCATTTTTTATTCCTCCTATTTTTTAATAACTTGATCTAGCTATTGATTTGCTTTTTGTATTATCAATACCTGTTTTTTGTATTGGAGTATCTTCTTTTAATCTTTCATTTACAGCTTTTTCAACAGCTTTATTAAAAGCATTTGAAACTTCTTCTATTTTTGAATTAATTTCTTCTGCCTTAACTGTTTCAAAATTAAAGAAAGTCAATAAAGATATATCCAATCCTTTTTCACTTGCTATTTTTGTTGCTTGTTCTTTTAATTTATAAGCATTTAATTCTGCAAGTGCTTTTTCTTTGTCTGTTCTTTCTTTTTGTGCTTGATATTCAAGTTTTTGTTCTTTGTTCATTTTTGCTAACTTTTCAGCTTCACTTTTTTCACTGTTCATCATTTCTTCCCAGTTTGTTTTTGCTGTGTTTATAGCTTTTTGAACTCTTTTGTCAAATTCTGCTTGATTCTTTCCATCTTTCAGAAAATCATCAAATGTAACAGGATTGTTGTTTGCTCCTGTATTGTTTTGGTTATTTGCTCCCACTGATTCATTATTTGCCCCAGTATTAGCATTATTTGGATTATTATCTTGTCCTTCCATTCTTTACTCCTTTTGCCCCAGCCATTGCTAAAAGCCCCAGCCATTGCGAATTTGTATTCTGTTGTTCTTTATAGCCTGCATCCAGTAAAAAGGCATAAAAAATAGACGTACGTCTACGTCTAAAAAAAAATTTATAATTATAAAATGTTAATAACTTATTTATTTTTGTTCTTTGCTTTCATGTATCCATTAGCAAAATTATATTTAAACACCCAAATAATTGGTCTAAATATTGTAATTATAGTAAATATAATCCAATACCAAGTAGGCATTTGTAATTTAATACTTAATATTAAAACTAATAACCACATATTATTTTTCCTCCCTCGTTATTCCTTTTATAGCCCACATGCAAGCTTCTTCAAGTTTAGTTAATGTTAAGCTCTTTTCTCTACTATCTTTCATATTTTCTAATACAAATGCTGTTACTTTTGAGAATGCACTTCTTGTATTTTTTATTTTTTCTTTCTGCTCTGAATTATCTAAATAAATTGCATTCATTAATTCTTCTGCTTTTTCTTCCATTTTTCCACCTTCTTTCCACAATAAAAGCACCTACTTTTTAGTAAGTGCTTAACAATATTATTTATTCAATTATTTCATATTGTTCCAATCTATAAGCTCCAATATTAGCTCTACAATTTTCTTCAGTATCTTTATAATGTTCTTCTAAATTCACTTCTCTGTCTTTTACATGTTTATTAGTTTTTATTAACTCTATAAATCTTTTTTCTGCTTTTTCTTTTTCTTTATATATTTCTAGAATCCAATCAATATAATCATCATACTCTTCTTCATTGTTTTCAAAAATTATATATATTTTCATTTGTTCAACTCCTTTTCTAAATATTCTCTATATTCTGCAAAACTATTCCATTCTTCATAATTAAAACCTAATGGTCTTTTGCCATTTTTTTCTATATACTTATGAATTAACTCTTTTACATCATTTGGTATAATCATTATATAACTTCACTACCTTTTCTTTAATTTCTTTCAACCCTGAAATACTATTAATTATATCTAATGTATCCTTGTTATTTGTTAGATATGCTGACATTATATTTGCAGACAACTCTTTTTCTATTCTTGTTGTATCTTCAAGCCAATATCTGTTTGAATGATTATAGTTTCCTGATATTTTACTATTTGTTATAGCAGAAAAAATATCACTTAATGTCATATTGTCTTCATATTTACTACTAGATAACATTTTGATATATTTATCTTCATCTATATCTATTTGTAATCTTGTTCTTCTTAATTCGTTATCTATATTTAATTTATCAGATATATTATTTCTTATATCTATCATGTGTATAATTTCATGGCTTAAACTTTCTGATAAATCATAATATCTAAAATCTGAGTGATTTGGATTTATGTATATTTTATCATCACTAACACTATATCGCATCGGAACATTCAAGTTATTATCTATTTTTGCATTGTTGCTTGTTAGATATTTATTAAATAGCCTTTTTACATTTGGATTTAATTTCGTGTTACTTAAAACTTGTTTAATATCTTTACTTATTTTTGGTATATCTAGATTATACTCTGTTTTTTCTTGTTTTTCAACTGGTGGTAAATACATTATAGTTGACCTGCAATAGTGAAAGTGATGTTGTATTGGTGGGAGATTTAAGCCTAGTACTAATCCATTGCATCTAATTCTTTGTACTGTTAATTCTTTTTGTGTCTCACCATAATATCTATCAAATACATTTTCTTTGTTAATATAAAACTCTTGATTATTTAAACTATCACACATTAAAGTTGTTTTATCATCTTCTACTGCAATAAATCTAACTTTTGAATTATCTTCTGTTACTTCTTTTATTCCTTCTGCTTTTGCTAGATTATTTAAGCCAATCATTTGTAAATCTGCTGCACCTGATATTTTGCCATTATTTATATTAAGTTTTTGATTGTTTTGCCTATTTATTATTATTTGAAACTCATTAGAATCAATTTCTAGGCTTTTTTGTTGTTGTATATTTAAAATTAATTGTTTATATATTTGTTGTGCATTATATTGTATTGTTGCTTCAATATACTGTTTCCAATTAAAGCCACTATAATTTGGTTGGTCTAATAATGCAAGAAATAAAGCCATCGTTAATATTGATGGCTTTTTCTTTTTGTTTACCTCTTGTTGACCCTGTTCGTAATAATAATTGGCATCTTCATACATTATTTGTGTTTCTTGCTCTGCAAGTTTGTTTTGCTCTTCTACATATGAACTGTAAATAAGTAACTCTAGTATTTCACTATTCTTTACTCTTGTTCTCTTATAAATATTGTTTGCTAATACAGTAAAATAGCTATTATTCTTTAATAAGCCTTGTTCTTTCCATTGTTCTATATATGTATTTATTCTTTTTTTAGTTTTATTATCAGCAATATTATAGATGTTTTCGGTTGTAAAATTAAATATATCAAAGATTTCTTGAAGTCTGTTCTGTGTTTGTTTTGATGTTTTATTATATAGTTGTTTTAACTGTCTCATATAATTATCATGTACTTTCCACATATAAAACACCTCTATTCTTTATTGATTTGCTTATTACCAACTTTTGTTTGCTCTTTCTTATTGTCTGCTGTTAGTTTTTGTGCTTTTTGTGTATCTGTCAAATCTGTTACTTTGTCGTCCTGTTTGTCTTCTTTGTTATCTTGCTCTACTCCTGTTTGTCCCATCATTTGCATTTGTTGTAAATTCTTTTGAATATTCTCTTCATTTTGTTTATCCATTTCAGCAATTTCTGATTCTGCATCTAATCCAAATGGTAAATGACTTATAATTGACTTATCACTTATTAGGCCTCTTAATTTTAACCAAGCATTTGTTAAGCTTTCTGTATCTGTAGGCAAATTACGTATTAATATAACATCTATATCTCTAAAGTCATACTCTTTATTTTTCTTTAAATTAATTCTTGCTGTTATCATTTCCCACATTCTTAGGTATTCTTTCCTAAATAAATGATGTGCTTGTTGTAATACTTGTTCTAAAGGAAAAAACTTCTTTTCTAAAGCTGCTGCATTATCAGCATCAGTGAAACCTTGATCTGTTACATTCGGTACTCCTGAAATCATAAGTGCCATATCTAAACATGTTTTTTTATGATTTTCTGATGCAGTATCATTTATATCCTTTATGATCCAGTCTATGTCGCCTTCTTTGTCTGGTGTATAAAATACTTTAGCATTAAGAATAGCTTCATCCTCTTGTACTCTTGCAGGATTTTTTGTCATTATTACATTTCCTTCTTTATCTTTTTGCTCTTCTCCTTTATCATTCAAAAGTGGTATTAACGGATCATTCATTGGAGAAAATCCTGTTACTTTTAATTTTGCATTATCGTTATAATCAAAAATGTTTGCATTATTTTCAATTACTTTTTCATTTTTGTTTATTAGAGTCATAACATTTTCAAAAAAAGCCATTCCATAAGGGTTTTCTACAGCAAAGCAAGGCAAATCAGTCCATCTTACGGGTTTATTGCTACCATCTACTTCTTCAAAGTTATATTCAGCATTTTCTGTAATAGATTTCTTTTCAATTCCATCAACAAATTGTTTTTTATAGTCTTTTGTTATTATTTCTAAATGTGTTTCAATTCCTCCTGTAGCTGTATTTTCATACCAACATCTTAATAAGCCTATTTTTGTACTTGGTACGTCATAATTCCATATTGCTACTGTATTTAAACTTGAAACATTTGCATATACCTCTTCATTATATTTGTTTTCATATACCAATCCATAGCATGCTCCTGTAGTAATATAATCAAGTACACAGTCATAAAAAAAGCTACCATTGTCATTATATTTTGCAATATAATCAATAATAGCTTGATAGTCCTCTGGATCATTCTTTTCTCCAAATATTCTTTTAAATATTCTATTTAAAATCCCTTTTTGAGTTTTATTTATATTTTTTACTTTAAACTGAGGTTCTTTTCCTCCAAAATATCCACTTGCAATAATACTTATATAATATTCAAGTGCAACAACAACGTCTTTTTTATCATACTTTCTTGTAAATCTATCTTGTAAGTATTTTCTATGCATAAATATTGGCAATGCTTTCCCCCATAATATACTTATATTTTGGTTTATATTTTTTTCACTTAAAAACTCATCTTTATATTGTATTTTTTCTACAAAACTCATTTTCTTTCTCCTTTACATTATATTGTTATAACCAAATTGTAATTTCTTTTGATTTATGTATTTTTCTACTGCATATCTCATTGCGTCCATCAAATGATTGAAATCATCTATTGGTCTATTTATCTTGTTTCCAAACTTGTCCTCGTCCCAAGTATAATTGCTTATTTCTGTTATGAAATTTACACATTTAGGATGTATTATTATTTCAAAATCTTGTATAAATTGAATACCATTGTTTATACTGTCTTTTCCCTTTAACGCTCCTGTAATATGTCTTAAACCTAATCCCCTTAATTCATCTATTGACTTTGGTTCTGCACTATCTGCTGTTATTTTTTCTTTTGAATAACCCATCTGATTTATTTTGTCATATATTACTTTGTTACTCATTCCTTTTTGATATATTTCATCATATACATAAATCTTTTTGTTTTTTAAATCTATTGCACCACAAAATAGTGCTGTTGGGTCGTTTGTATAACCAAAGTCTAATCCCAAAGCACTATCTAAGTTTCTTATTGTATTTAATTCAAATTTTTCTTCTTTCCAATTTTCATATACTAATCCATCAACTATACCCCAGTTACCTAATCCTGCAACTTGATATCTTCTAGGATTATTTTTCTTCATTCTTTCAAATACTTTTTTATCTGCTTCATCTAGCCACTCGTTACAAAGATAATTTGTTGTCATTGCTAATATATCATCATCTTTAACATCAAAAAATCTTTTCTTAATCCAATGATGTTCATTCCAAGGATTTAATGTTATTGTTATTTGTTTAAATAATCCTTCTGGTACTTCTCCGTCTTATACTTTCATCTATTACATCAAAATCAGATTCTTTTGTTATTTCGTATGCTTCTTCAATCCATAACCAACATAAAACACCAATATCTACTGATATTGATGTTACTTTTAATGGGTCATCTAAACCTCTAAAATATATTTTCTGTCCTGTTGGCTTATACGTCATTTCTAATGGACTTTCTTTTATTTCCCAAAAACTATCTACTTGTAATCTATGTATTGCCCACTTTAATTCTGTAAAACAACTATCTTTTAATGTTCTAAATGTTTTTCTAATTACAAGCGTATTAGCTTCTTTATATTTCATCATGTTGCTTATTATCCATAATGCTGTTGTCTTTGATTTTTTACTTGCTCTTGAGCCTTTACACACCCTATATCTACATTTGCAATGCCAATATTCTGCATAACCTTTTCCAACTATACTTTGTAATGATATGTTATTTACTTGTTGCTGTGTATTTTTATTTATTATTTTATTTTGTAATATCATCTGTTATCACCACTGGTATATTTCCAGCCACTTCAACCTTTTCTTTAAATGTACCATATCTTTTTCCAAGTAGTTCTGCACATTTTGTTCTATCTTGTAATGATGCATCTAATCCAAACTGGTCTTTTTCTTCTCCTCGCATTACTTTTGTTAAGTATTGTAATACTTCTTCTTGTGAGGCAATTCTATTATTTTCTAATTGTTGTAATCGTTCTTGAATGAAATAGTTAAGTTTGGTTAAGTTTTCTGCACCTATATTCTTTGCTGTCTTAGAACTATACCCTGCTCTCTTTGCACTTTCTGTTGCATTCGCAGTTTCTATATAATAATCTATAAATCTTTTTTGCTTTTCTGTTAATTTATTATAATCTTTTTCATCTTCCATCTGCCTCACTTCCTTTTCTGTGTTCTTTTATTAAGTATTTCATTACATCTATTTTGTTATAACATTCTTCTTTTTGCTTATATCTATCTTGTAATTCAAATTCATCTGTTTCTTCATTGTATATTTCTACTTGTTCTCTTTTTAATATTTGGTATTTAGTGCAATATTTACAATTCTTTTCACTATAAAATTGAAAACTATTTATTTTATATATTTGTCCTTTTATAGATAAAGCATATAATAATTTATTTATGTTTTTATTTATGTTCATTTTTTACCTCGAAATATTTGTCTGCTATATTTCTTATAATATCATGCGAATTTGATACTATGTCTGCAACATCTTCTTCTGTGTATTGTTTATCACAATGTGTTATATAATTATCAATATAGCAATGTGTTAATTCATGAATCAATGTTGCTTTCTTTCTATCTTTTGGCAAATCTTCATCTATGTATATTTTTTGTTCATCACAATATGTAATTCCATAATATCTTGTATCTATTGATTTTAAATTTTCTTCTTCATTTGCTCTTCTTATATTTTGTTTATTTTTTATTGCTTGTTGTGATACTTCTATTATTTTCCATTCTCTGTTGTTTATTTTGAATTTCATTATTTTTCTTCCTTCCTGGTCTATATCTAAAACAATAGTCATAATGCTTGCACTCATCGCATCTTCTTTGCATACAATTTGCATAGTTAATTTTCTCGCTCATAATACACACACTTTGTACATATAATGTCATTATTTTTGAATACTCTTATTTCACAGTCAAATTTTTCTTTGTTTTTGCATTTTGAGCAATGCTCTTTTTTGTATTTTTCTATTCTTTCTTGATTAGTCATATGTACTTCTCCTTTTTTATATTTCGACATATTTTGACAGTTTTTTTATTCTTTGTTTGCTATAATCATTTCGATTGGAGGTGATTATATGATAAATAAATGTCCTTATTGTGGTAGCAATAAATTTGGCAAAATTGAAACTGGAAAAGATAATGTAAAATACGTTCTAACTCAAATTGATTTATCCTCTAATAGTTTCTTAGCCACTTGTGGACTACCCGTTGATGCTTATGGTTGTGAAGATTGCAAAGGAATAATGCTTATGCATGATCAACTAACTTTCCATCAATAATATTATTAGCAATTATTGAGTCAGCAGTATTAGCTGACTCTTTTTCTTTGTAAGTAATTTCTATTTTTTCTATTTCTTCTGTTTCAAATAGTTCTAATATTCTTTGCTCTGCTTTTAATTTATTAAGCATTTCACATTGTCCCATTTTTTCAGTTCCACTTATTACTTTTATTGTTTTTCCCATATCTTTTCCTCTTTTCTTTTTATAAACTCTATGCAATGATATAAAATGTCCCCACCTCAATTACTTATCTAGAATTTCATTGAGGCTGTATGTAAAATGATACCTGCAACGAAAAACCATACATTTAAGCCTCTTTCGCTTTTTGTATTCTTAAAACATTAGCTTTATGTTTGTTGAATAAAGGATTAACAGTCCTCTCCAACTGTTTATATCACTGCATACAACTTATAAATATTACTTAGAACTCGCTAGGAAAGTTCTGTAAAAGTTTATATAAAAAAATAACTTGAAAGGAGGTCTGCCATATCAAATAAACATAACAAACTTTATATTATCAGTTACCTAGCATACTGGTAATAACTAATTAATTTTCATAGAATACTTTTTTCCCATATTCTACTGCTACTTGATGTTCTATTTTACATCCTCTCGCCTTTTCCCAGTCTTTCATAAATACTACCCCATCTACTTTTCCTATATATCTTATTGATTGAGATAACATATATATTGCTATGTCTTCATTTGCTGGTGCATTCTCAAATACTGTATCTACTACTTTGTTCCCTTGTTCTTCTAATTTTTTTATTAAATTTGCTCTTTCTTCTCTTATTTGTTCATTTGTTTTACCTTTCATAGGTTGACTTATCATTAAATTCATTTTATTTCTTCCTTTCATAACATAATAAAAAGAGCAAATACAAAAAGGGGCTTGTACTTACTCTTTATTTTCTACTTACATTTCTCTTGATTATATATATATCACATTTTTATGTCGTGATTACACCTTTTTTGTCGTGTTGTTCAAATATTTTTAATGCTATTCCATTCATCTTGCACATATGTTTATAATCATAGTCCATCTCACTCGCTGTTGTTACAAGTGTCTTACCTTGTATGTATACTTTTTCTAAAATTAACTTGTATGGTTGTTCTACTTTATCTAATTGATTTAATATTTGCTTTTGATTTTTTTGTTCTCTTACTATTCTTTCCAGCAATTCATTTATATTATCTAATAAAATCGCTATTTTTTCTGCCATGCTATCTTGAACTTCTTTACTTCCCTTTGGCATATCTGATAATACTGATGTTATATTTTCTATACTTGCTTTATATTCTTCTATGTATTCAAGCCTGTCTTTTATCCATTTTTGATTATATTTATAATTTTTTAGTTCTTCTCGTGTCATTAGTATACCTCCTCATTAAATAATTGTACTCTACCTTCTATATTCTTCTTTTAGCCTTTTCTTAATTAGTTTTAATGCTATCTCATAAGCATCATTTTCGTCTTTTAGGTTATTTTCATCTTGCCTTAATACTTTTATTGTCTCTAGTAAATTATTGTTTAAATTTATCTTTTTCTCTATTAATTCTTTGGCATTTAATAGATTCTTTATTGTTTTAGTCATTTGTATCACTCCGCTTCTTTTGCTTTATTTTCAAAATATTGTTTTATACAATTTAAGCACTTTTCACAATGCCCATCTATATAATTATCTGCATAGCAACCTTCCTTTGTACAAAATTCATCTACTGTTAATTCATCTTCAATAAACTCCGCCATTAAATCTATTATTTTATCTTTATTTTGTAATTGCTTGTTTAGTTTTGAAAATTCTTCTTTATATAGACTATATTTTTGTAATTTTTTAACTTCTTTTACTCTGTTTCTTAATTTTCTTAATAATTCATCATTATGTTTCTTTAATTTATCTATCTGTTTGTCTTTTTCTTTTAGCATTGCTTGTTCTTTTGTCATATGTTAGTCCTCCTTCAATTTTCTGCCACATTCAGGACAATAATTTATTTTTATGTCGATGCTAGTATCCCATCCATTTTTATCTACTCCTCTTACTATTAATCTATTAGGATAATGTATACCTATTCCTAGTGGTTCTTTTACTTTAATACTTATGTTTTTTTCACAATATTTACACATTTTATTTGTCCTCCTTCAACTTTTTTACTTCTTTGTTTATTTGTTTTACTGCTTGTACTAATTCATTTATTTTATTCATTATGCAAACAGTTCCATCTATATTGTTAGTAACTGCCTTTAATTCTCCTATACTATCTATATCTATTTCATCTTGTTTTTGTACTATTTCAAAATCTTTATTTACTATGCTTAATATATTGAATCCACCAAATCTTCCTAAAAAGCTGCCATGTTCATATCTATATATATTACTGTCTGTATAATACTGCATAGGCTTTTCATTTAAACATTTAAATTTTGTTCCGTCTTTTATCTTTCCATCTGCTATTGCTTTTAGCAGTTCATATCCTTTATATTTCATTTTATTTTCTCCCTTCTAGTAGTTCTTGTAACTCTAATATTCTCTCATTAATTGCTTTTATTCTGTCTATATCTTTTGCTTTATTACATGTTTTTAACATGTTTTTATATTCTTCTATCTTGTCTTTTACTTTTTGCTTTGGAATAACATAATTACTACAATTTTCAAATAAATCTTCTTCTAATTTCTTCGTATATCCATTTTTGTGTGCTACTAATCTTTTTAATTCTTCATTCTCTTTTAATACTCTACTATTTTTTTTCACTTAAAACACCTCGATTTCTTCTGGTTTTTCTATACTAACAGTTTCACAAACTTTTAAATTAAAGAATGTAAATTCTTCTGTTCTATAATCTATTTTTAAGTCTACTTCACACATTGTTTGTTTCAAGCAGTCAAATATCCATAAAGGCAATTTGATGTATTTAGGATAATTATGATACTTTGAAACATAATCATGTATTCTATTATTAACAATACACTGCAGTTCCAAATATTCAATACTATCTTTAGTTGTTCTTTTATTTTTTTCTTTCATTATTTATCCCCCTTTAATATCTCGCTAAAAATTCTTTTAATTCTTTTCTTACTGTCTCCCACTCTTCTGTTTTTTCTAGCAATTTATTTAATTCATCTTTAGTTAATTTTGTGCAATCCCAGTTAGTCTCATCAAAATCATAACAACTACAATGATATCCTTCTACTAAAACAAATTCATTATATTCTGTATCAGGCATATCTTCTAGCAATAATAACCTTTCCATCTCATAATCTCTTTCACTTGTTGTTGCAAATAATACATTATGCATTTTTATATCTGTTTTATTTTTTAAATTATATTTTTCCATATCTTATTTACTCCTTTACCACTAAATTTGCTTTGATTAAATCGGATAACAATTCATTTTGAAACTTTTCCCAATCACTTCCACAAAAATCATCAACACTTATAAATATTGTTCCATCTTCGTATATTGCTATATAATCGTTATATTTTAAATCTTTTATATATGCTTCATGACAACCATCATCTTGTCCTAATCTATATCCAAACTTTTCAAGTTCTTTTAAATCTACATCATCTCTTATTTTTAACATATCTATTCTCCTCCTAATTTATATAAAGTAACATCATAATCTTCAAATACTTTTTCTATAATTTTATAAACCTTATTCCAATCTCCATTTGCTATACTACAACCTATTCCATAAGGTATTGCTATACTTAAATTATTATTTTCCGCCCACATTCTTATATATCTTAAGCTTTTTTCCATTGCTATATAATCTGTATCAAAGTTTGACTTTTGACTAAACATATTTGCTATTGTTTTTTCATAATCTCCATAAAATAATACTGTTCCACTTAATAAATCATAATTATTATCCAATTCCTTGCAATGTAATGAATAAAAATTTTCTAATCCTTTATAACGGTCGGCGAGTTGTCTAGCAACTCCACCTCCGCATTATTCCTTGTACGTTTACTTGATGAACTATTATATTTTCTGTACAATCTAATATATTTTCCTGTTTAATCGTTATCATCTGATATACTTCCTTTTTCTACAAATTCTCCATGTTCAAGAGTATAATATGTATTTTCTTTTATTTTTTTTCCATCAACTTTTACTGTTTTTACCTCTTTTACTTCCCAATTCCAGTCTTCATCTTGTATCCATTCTGCCACTACTAGCCATGTTCCTTTTTTACCTGAAACTTGTCCTCTTACACCTAAACAGCTTGATATACTTTTTTGTCCTAAATTACTTGCTACTGAATAGTTTCCTGTGTTACTTGCTACTGAATAGTTTCCTGTGTTACTTGCTACTGAATTGTATCCTGTGTTACTTGCTACTGAATTGTATCCTGTGTTACTTGCTACTGATTTGTATCCTGTGTTACTTGCTACTGATTTGTATCCTGTGTTACTTGCTACTGAATTGTATCCTGTGTTACTTGCTACTGATT
>ERZ791716.1102-NODE-1102-length-13559-cov-2.751481_pt1 | contig 13559 bp, 7 predicted proteins | sample MGYA00510049_ERZ791716 | MGnify/ENA primary metagenome ERZ791716 (study PRJEB30046, sample SAMN00715135) | human gut metagenome | study: EMG produced TPA metagenomics assembly of the A metagenome-wide association study of gut microbiota in type 2... | reverse complement strand
GCAGCCCGCGTCGGGGCTGTACGCGTCCGGCTACAACCTCATGGTCGGCTTGAACACGCAGTCGAATGGCTTGTGGAACGAGACGGACAGCGAATTCTTCGCGCAGGCGTATGACGCTACGAAGTCCGCGACGGGGGCGCATCAGGCGTGTATGGAAGTGGCGGCGCAGCGCATCCAGTCGGAGCCGGAAAATGTGCTGAACCTGATGGTCTACAAGTTCCGCGACCTGTGGCGAACGGATGATTTTGGCATTGACTGGAATCTGCTCTGGACGGAGCAGCAGGGGACGCTGACGCCTGAACTGCGCAGCCTGCTGGAGAGCATCCGTCCCATTGGGCGCGTGATGTACATGGCGGTGCTCTTGTTCGCAGCGCTGGGCGCAATGGAGGCGTGGCGGCGGCTTGCCCCGAACGCCATGATTCTCATTTGTATGCTCTTCTTCCTTGGCACGGCGCTGAGCCATATGCTGCTGGAAACGCAGGTGCGCTATCATTACAACATGATTCCGTTCCTGATTCTGCTGGCGGCGTGGACAGTTCGCTCGTGGAGCAAGACTGCCGCGGAGAAAGAAGACATCCGCGTGATTTATGTGGATCGCCCCGAAAACGCCGAAGAGAAGAAAGACAACATTCATTTCGACATGGCGAAAGCGATTGCGGAAGGGCACATCCACGTTTCCGTGACAGAGAACGTCGCACGCACGGAAGAAGCATCAAAAATGGAAGATTCGGCGAAAAGTAGTGTGGAAAACACCTAATACTATTTCCAGATTCAACTGCGCCATCTGCTTGCGCCTTTTTCGTTCTGGCGTCCGCTCACTCCATTTAGCGTAGCGCTGCTACGCTGCATTTCGTTCCCGTTAGCCAGAACGAAAAATTCGCCGCGCATCTTGGCGCATTTTCATTTGGAAATAGTATAAAATATTCGCCGTTCTCGTTTCTGGCTATTGCGAAAATTTACGAAAGATGATAGAATAAATTGAACAATGTGTGAAGAAAATTCACCGGCAAGGGTGCGGCGCCGCCTTTTATGACAATACAGAGAAGAGGGCTTGCAGGTATGACGAATCGCGAACAAAAGCTCCTGCCGTCGGCACGGCAGTTGACCTCCGTGCGTCGGACGTCGAACCTGAATTCCTTGACGGGACTGCCTGAGAGGCTGGACTTCCTGCGGCAGGTGCAACAGCTGTTGACGGAGAAGAAACTGAACGGCTGGTGCGTACTGTCCATCGACATAGAGCATTTCAAACTGTTCAATAACTGGTATGGTCAGGTGCAGGGGGACGAGCTGCTGCACACAATCGGGCATCAGCTGGCGCAGCTTGCGAAGGAGAACAACTATATCGCCGGGTATTTTGGCGGCGATGACTTTTTCCTGTGTATGCCGGATGATGACAAGCGGGCGCAGGCGGTATATGACCTGATTTTCCACTGCATCGAGGATTATCAGCAGCTTGACGGCTTTCTGCCGCTGCTGGGCATCTGCCCGGTGGATGAGCATTCCGACGATATCAGCGTGCTGTGCAACAATGCGCAGATTGCGTCCGGGGCGGTCAGGGGCAAGCTGAATCACCGCATCTGCCGCTTTTCCGAGCAGATTATGCAGCAGCTGGAAAAGCATCAGCGCCTGCTCAGCGACGTGCGCATCGGCATCCAGCGCGGCGAGTTTACGTTCTATCTGCAGCCAAAATGCAACAGCTTGACGGGCAACATCGTCAGCATGGAGGCGCTTGTCCGCTGGAATCACCCGGAAATGGGGCTTGTGTCGCCAAGCAGCTTCATCCCATTGCTGGAAGAAACCGGGCTGGTGACGGATTTAGACCGCTACATTTGGGAGAGTGTCTGCCGCACAATGAGCGGCTGGATTCGCGGCGGAAAGCATTTCGTGCCGATTTCGGTCAACGTGTCCATCACGGATATGAAGGCAATGGACGTTCCTGCGCACTTCCGCGAGATGATTAGACGCTATGATCTCAAGTCGGAGCTGATTCGCGTGGAAATCACCGAGACGGCGTTCGCGGAGAACAGCAATCTCGTGCGCGAAGCCATCGACCGCCTCCACCAGTACGGATTTACCGTGCTGATGGACGATTTCGGCAGCGGCTATTCGTCGCTCAATATGCTCAAAGATACGAACGTAGATGTGCTGAAGCTGGACATGAAGTTCATCGAGATGAACGTGGAGAACCGGCAGAAGGGCATCCAAATTGTGGATTCCGTTGTCAATATGGCGCACAAGCTGAATATGACGATTATCGCCGAGGGCGTGGAGACGAAGGAACAGGTCGATATGCTCAAAACGATGAACTGCATCTACGGGCAGGGCTACTATTTCTATCGCCCGCTCCCGGTGAAAGATGCCGAGCGCCTGCTGAGCATCATTGTGCCGGAGGATTACCGAGATATTCAGCGTTTCTCCGGCGCATCGCCGATGCCTGCTGTGCCCAGTCAACAGTGGAACACAACGCCGGAGATTGAGCGCGATGTGATTGCGACGCTGGACAGCGCGTATCTGCTGCTTGCCCGACTGAATCTCAATACGGGCGAATGCCAGCCGCTCAAGCGTACGCCGCCGCTGCCGGATGCACAGATGCCGTTTTCGCGCTTCAGCAACGATTTGGTGCGTCAGCGGCTGATTCACCCGGAGGATTTGGACGACTACCGGCGGTTTATGGCGCTGTCACACCTGCGGACGGAGATATTCAGCGGGCGGCGGCACATGGACTTCCGCTTCCGTTTGTCTGACGGCAAGCGCTTCAACTGGGTGGAGCTGTCTGTTCTGACCAGCCGCGGCTACACGCAGCAGGAGCCGTGGGCACTGCTGTGTATCCGCCGGACGGACGACATGGTGAACATGGAAGCCGACCGCCGCTATCAGCGTGAACTGGAATATTACTGCAACTGCGACGCACTGACGGGGCTGTTCAACCGCACGAAGTTTGAGAAGGATGTTTCGCTGCTGAACGAGGAACATCCGGACACCATCGAATGCGTTTACATTGATGTCGTTGGGCTGCACGAAGTCAACAACCACTTGGGTCATCAGACAGGCGACAGTATGCTGTGCATGGTGGCAGGCACAGCGCGGAGCTTCTTCCCGAACGACCAGATTTACCGCATCGGCGGGGACGAGTTCGTCATTCTCTGCTGCAACCGCAAGCATGACGAAGTGCTGCTGGCAGTGGAAAAACTGCGCATGACGCTGCGAGGCGCGGAGTACGAGATTTCCGTTGGTGTGCAGCAAGGCACGGGGCGAGAGAATGTGCAGAACATCGTCAACCGTGCCGAGGATGCTATGCGCCGCGACAAAGAAGCGTACTATCAGCAGAACGGTCAGGAACGCCGGATGCGCTCACTGAACGAAAAGCTGGATCGCCTGATGCAGGAGAAGCAGGATGCAGACCAGTTCATCCGCGTCATTGCGCCGGAATACATTGCGGTGTACCTTATCAACTTTGCGCAGGATTCCTTCCGCAAAATCCTGATTCCAGATTTCTTCCGCGACATGCTGGACAAGTGCAACGGCTCGTTCCGCCGCGCGATGCTGGAATATATCCGGCTCTACATAGCCCCGGAGGATCAGGAAGAGTTTGAGTCGCTGACATGCGCGCAGATTGTGCGGGAGCGCCTTGCGAGGGAAGGCACAATTGACGAACATTACAAGCGCAGCGACGGTATGCCGATTCACCTGCGGATTATGGCGTGCGACGGACTGAATAAGGAAGAAAGCATCTGGATTTTCGCGAAGGATACGGAGGAAACCTGATTGTAGAAAAAATGCGCATCAGCATGATGAAAACACGGCTGGTGCGTGTTTTTTTACAATTCAGTGATTGCAGTTTGCGCGAAAATGCTGTATAATGTTTGATGGTAAATAATAATGAGGAAAGTATTTGGAGGAACGAACTGTGCCACTCAAGCCTGTTTTTGATAAAGCGCCGCTGACGATGCTGACCAGTCAGCCCCTGCGCGCCGGTCAGGTGCGCGTGAACCTGCCTGCTTTGACGCGCCTGTATGCGCAAGTGGAAAATCGCCGTGAGCCGCTGCTGCTGGAAGGCGCGTTCCGTCTGGCGTGCCTTGTGAAGGCGGATGCCATGCAGTCGCCCGCTGTCACGGCAATTCGGGAAGCCGCTGCCACACAGCGGGAGGATGGCTCTTTCGCGCTGACGATTGAGGACTCGGTGTATGTCCTACGCGCGGTGTGGGCGCTGTATGAAGCGGAGGCGAAGAAGGAAGATTTGACGGTGCTGCTGCGCTGGTTCCAGTGGGCGGCGAAGCAGTGGGATGACATTGCGGCGGATGAGTACGTCCGCGCGTTCCCAGCGGATTTGCTCGAACTGCTGGAAAATGTCTACCGCATCACGGGCATTCCTGCCATGCTCAAACTTGCCCGCACCCTGTCCGCCAGTACGATGAACTGGAGCGGCGTCCTGACCGCGACGCCGATTCAGACGCCCGTGAGCAAAGCTGTTTCGGCTGAAGAACTGGACGCCGGTCTGAAGAAGGAAAACGGTGATTTGGAGGGCTACTACACCCGTTTGGCACTGACGACGAATGCGGCGGCACTGGCGGACGGCGCTCGTGCGGCGCTGGCGCGCGGCTGGCTCAACGGCTCGGCGACGGAGATGAACGCCGCAAAGACGGGCTGGGAGAAAATCAGCCGCTATCACGGCGCAATTTGCGGTGGACTGACCGCAAACCCGATGCTTGCGGGCGGCAATCCCAGCACGGGCATTTTCAATGATACCTTGGGCGCATGGGCGGAAGCGTTTGTGTGCGCAGGTATGGGCGCGCATGCGGTTTGGGCGTGGGATGAACTGGAACGGCTGCTGTTCAATGCGCTGCCGGCGTGCGTGGAGGAAACACGCGTGCAGCTGGTGCAGCGCGTCAACTCGCTGGCGGAACAGGAGACTCAGCAGGGAAGTTTCGCCCTGACACTCGGACGCCTTGCGCGCGGCTATGCGCTGGCGATTCAGTCCGCCGTGACTGCATGGGTGGACGGCTTCGCGGTCAATATGCTCATTCCCGGCAAATACGCCGTCTGCGACAATAAGATGGTGCTGACTATTGACGCGCAGGGCGAGCGCTACGCCATCAAGATGCACATGAAGAACGATCAGAAAGCGTTTTTCCACATGCGGCTTCCGGCGTGGGCATCGTCGTCCGAAATCCTCGTCAACGGTGCGCCGACGGCGGAATACCGCTTGGTGGATGGCTGCATCGGCATCGAGCGCGTTTGGCACGACGGGGACGAAATCGTCGCCGTGCTGGAGCAGCCCGTCATGCGGCACAGCAGCGCCTATCATCAGGCGACGTACCTCACGCGTGGCCCGCTGGTGTTGGCACTCTCGGCGGACGGCGACTGGGCATATGCGCTGTGCGGCAATGGCAAAGTGACCGAAAACGGCGTGACCGCCCCATTTGCGCCGATTGCGTGGAAAAAAGGAAACAATGCCCCGGTGGATGTGCCGGTGCTGCCGGAACTGACGGGCGACATTCGTGCGCTGCCACTGACGCCGTATGCGGATACGCCGGTGCGCGTTGCGCTTTTCCCGCGGGGGGATAAGGCATGACGAGCATCCGCCTTGCCCCGATGGCAGGCATTACAGACTGGCCGTTCCGCCTCCTGTGCTTTGAGCAGGGCTGCGATGTAGCGACGACGGAGATGGTCAGCGCGATGGGCTACCTCTACGCGCCGCGCAACCATCCTGCGACCGTTTCCCTGATTGAACGCCGGGACACCGAGGGCAAGCTGCTTGTGCAGATTTTCGGCAAAGAAGCGGATTTGATGGCGCGCGCGGCGGAAGAACTGTCCGCCATGGGGCGCTTCGACGGCGTGGACGTGAACATGGGCTGTCCGGCGCATAAGGTCGCTGCATCCGGCGAGGGAAGCGGGCTGATGCGCACGCCGGAAAACGCAGAAAAAATCCTCCGTGCGGTCTGCAAGGCAAGCCATCTGCCCGTGTCGGTGAAGATGCGCCTTGGCTGGGACGATGAGCATATCAACGTCGTGGACATGGCGAAAATGGCGGAGGACTGCGGCGTGTGCGAGATTGCCGTGCACGGTCGGACGCGGATGCAGCAGTACAGCGGTCACGCGGACTGGACGTATGTGCGCAAGGTAAAGGAAGCCGTGCATGTGCCGGTGATTGGCAACGGCGACATTTTCACGGCGGACGATGCTGCCCGCCACTTGGAGGAAAGCGGTGTGGACGGACTGCTGATTGGGCGCGGCGCGCTTGGCAATCCGTGGCTGTTCCGTCAGGTGAAGCAGCGGCTGTCTGGCGAAAATGTGACCGAGCCAACCGTTCAGGAGCGCGTGGAAACCGCCCTGCGCCACTATGACATGCTGCTGCAATGGAAGCCGGAGCGCGTGGCGGTGAACGAAATGCGCAAGCATGTCGGCTGGTATGTCAGCGGAATGCGCGGCGCGGCACAGCTGCGGGCGTCTATCAATCTGGTTGAAGACCCGAACGAAGCAAAAGATATGCTCCGCGCCTTCGCGGAAAGCGCGGAATAATCACCCGCCCTTGCGTGTGTTTCTAAATTCGCCCGGCAGCATTTTCAGCATCTTTTCTTGCACTTCCGCGTCTTCAAACCTCGATTTACCGCCAGTAAACCTTCGGTTTTCATCCTTGAATTGCAAGAAAATCTGCTCGAAACTGCACCGGTCTCATTTTAGAAACACACTCTTAATGAAAGGAACGTGAAGATTCATGCGGAAACTGCACTCGCTGATATCGCTCCTGCTGGTGCTGCTGATGCTTGCACCCTGTGCACTGGCAGATGCGCCGCTGCTGCAAGCCGCGTCGGACTGGAATTTGGCGGATACGCCCCTGTCGGTTACGCTGTCCATCAGCCTTCAAGCACATGCGCCTTTTGATGAGACGCGCACGGCGATGCTTGACCGTGTACTTGCGCCGCTGTCGCTGAATTTGTATGCGGCGGACGGCGAAAGCGGCGTTTCCGTGCTGATGAATGGCAACGAGCTGCTGACGATGGCGCAGAAGGGCGACGCGGTGCAGTTCTCCTGTATGCCGAACGTTTCCTATGCATCGCTGGACGGGAATGCGCTGGAACTGCTGCTCGGCACGACGTCGGATTCCCTCGACCTGCGCGCTGTTGATGGTACGTTCGAGAAGTGGATTGACGACGGCTGGGTGCTGTCAAACGCGATTTTAGAGCCTTTCGCGGAGTACGGCAAACGCAAGAGCGTCAAAACGACCATCAAGGACATGGGGCTAGCGCGCTCCTGCACGGATTACACCTTCTCCAAGTCGAAGCTGGAGGAAATGCAGCAGACGCTTTTGTCCCTCTGCCCGGAAGGCGATTTGCATGACCTGATTGCGTCGTTGACCTTCTCCGGCACGCAAAAGCTGCGTGTTTACCGCACAGAGGACGAAGTGCCGCTGCGTGTGGAGTACAACGGCGTCTGCGGCGTGGACGGCAAACTGCGCACGGTCAAGCTCGTCTGGCGCACAAAGCGAGAGAACGGCGAAACACGCGATGAAATCACGCTGACGTCCCCCGCAAAGAGCGGCACGGACAAGAACACGCTGGATTTTGAGCGTATTATGACCTTTTCCAGCGGCAAAATCACCATGCAGGGCACTTGCTCCTACAAGGTGACGGCGAGCAAGCAGACGACGCAGACCGAGGTCACGTTTGACTTGACGAACCGCTTGGAGAATGACAGCGACAACGTGAGCGGCAGCGTGGCTATCAAGCAGCAGCTGCCGGACGAAGATTACGCCACGAAGCGCACCGTCACGCCGAATATCGTCCTGTCCGGGAACGCAGAAGCGCCGGAAATCAGCGGGACAATCGGCTATCAGGAAGAAAAACGCTACGGAACGACTGAAGAATGCGTGATTACGCTGCGTGCGGCGCGTGCAAGCGAATCCCTGTGGAAGGACACCGCGGCGACGATGGAACTGTCTACGCTCAGCGCGGAGACGCTGCAAAACCTGCGAAGCCAGCTCAGCGGCGCAATTGCGACTGCTATCGTCCGCCCGCTGATTCAGGTTCTCAGCGCGGAGGACGCGGCGTTCTTCTTCTACGAAATGTCGGATGAGGACGTTCAGACCATTCGGCAGGCGGCAGAATCCGCCGTCGAAATCGAATGACACCCGATAAGGAGGGTAAACCCATGCTGAAACGAATCCTGTCTGTCCTGCTCTGCGCGGCGCTGCTGCTTGGCGGCACGGCGCTTGCTGCCAAAGAGGATGACTATACGCTCCCGGAACTGCTCTACCAGCAGTTTGCTGTGCAGGATTACCCCATTCGAGGCTCAGTTGCGGTTACGGCGTCCGGCACGGCGTCGTGGCTGGATTTCCTGCTGCCGTTGACGGCTTCGACGCTGCATGTGCGCCTGCTGAATCTGGAGGACAGCGACGATTTCCAGTATCAGGTGTTTTCGCAGGATGACAGCGGCAGCCAGCAAGGCTTGACGCAGCTGTACCGGGTGGGCGACACGCTCTACCTGCGCACGGATGTGCTGCCAGATGTGCTGCTGTCTATGCCGATGGCGGAATCGGGAAAGAGCAATCCATCGTTCTACTCTGTGCTGGCGGAGATGATGGCGCAGCCTGACATTCTCTGGGAAAGCATGTGGCAACCGGCGCTGGAGGAATATCTGAACGAACTGGAGCTGTGGCTGGCGGATTACGCCGCGGAACCTGACACGATGACTGAAAACGGCGAGCTTGTCATGCGCGTCAGCTATGTGATTCCAGCGGATGACGTGAAAGAACAAACGAAGCTGATGTGGAAGCAAGCGCTCTATGACGAGACGCTGCTGACGCTTTTGCGCCCGATGATGACGGAGGAGCAGCAGGCGGCCTACCTCAATCCGGCGCTGGGCTACTTCTACGATGCCTGCATTGATGCCTTGCCGCTGTCGGGTGATTTGCGCCTGTCACGCAAGTTCTCCGCGCGTGGCGATACGCTGTCCGTGGCGGTGGCGCTGCACCCGCCGCGGCTCCCGTGGGGGGGGGGCGTGGGCCACGACTGCGCTTGTGCTGAACAGCGCGACGCAGACGCTGACATTCAGCATGGCGTCGGCGGACGGCAACCAGAACGCAATTACGGGCAGCATCAGCAGCGTACCCGCCGCGTTCGTAACGGACGCAAAGACGCTGCAGGCGAAATTCACCCTGACCAGCCAGCATTCCGAAACGCAGGACAGCGACGGCACACGCCATGATGACAGCGCGTGGACGCTGACCATCGAGCCGGACACCGACGGCGCGGAAGCAGCGGATTTGGTGACGTTTGAGCCGATTACGGCGGAACTTTCCCTCCAGTACAGCACCGAAAGCAGAGAAGGCGCGCCGATTCAGCTGCGCGTGATTGCCGCGCTGCACATGGCGGAAGCGGACGTCGGCGTGAAGATGGCACTGCGCACAACGAGCCGCTGGAACGCGCTGACCTTGCCGACGCAAGGCGCGGAGGACGTGACGCGCATGGATACCATGCGCGCTGTGCAGCTGCTGACGGCGGCATCGGACAACCTGACGCGGCTGATTGCAGGCGGCAGTGCGCCGGCAGCTACGACCGCGCCGGAACTGCCCACACCTGAACCGAATACGACACCCGTCCCATCGCTGACGGGAGAGTAATCAGCAAAATCGCCGCAGTGCATCACAAACTGCGGCGATTTTTGTCGGAAAAGGAGAAATGCTCATGCGGAATGCGCGCGCACTTCAGCGGATTGCCATCATCCTCGCGGTTTTGTTTGCGCTGTCGCTGCTGCCGGTGATGGCGGTCGCGTTCTACAATCACCCGCGCGCGGACGACTACACCTACGGCGCGGTGTTGCGCAAGGTCATTGACGCAGGACAGGGGCTGCCGGAGGCTGTCGCAGCTATTGCCGCCTATGTCCGGAGTACCTATGCGCGCTGGCAGGGGTCGTTCAGCGCGGTGGTGCTGTTCACGCTTCAGCCAGGCGTGTTTTCCGACAATGCCAATTGGCTAACGACCGCCCTGACGCTCCTGCCGCTGCTGCTTGGCACGGGGATGCTCCTGCGTCAGCTGGGGAAGATGCTCCATGCGCCGCGCACAATGGTTGTGCTGATTTTCTTGGCGCTCATGACGCTGAGCATCCAGCTTGTGCCGGATTTGAACCAGACGTTTTACTGGTTCAACGGCGGATGCTACTACACGTTCTATTACGCGCTTTCGCTGATGCTGCTGACGGGCACCCTGCGGATTTGCACCGACGGAAAGTGCCGCGTCGGGCGGACTGCATTGTGCATGTTGCTTGCGTTCTTTATCGGCGGCGGCAACTACACGACCATCCTCGTTACGCTGATTCTGCTGATGCTCCTGCTTCTTGCGCTGCTTGTGCGGAAAAACCCCGCTTGGCGGCAGATATTGCTCGTCATGGTCGCGCTGCTGACTGCGTTCGCTATCAACGCCGCCGCACCCGGCAACCGCATCCGTGCAGCGACCATCCCGCGCTCGATGGATGCGGTTCCCGCGATTCTCTACTCCTTCGACCGGGCATGGGTGCGCGTGTCGGGCTGGTTTGGCTGGCCGCAGGGAATTGCCATTGCGCTTTTTGCCCTGCTGATGTGGGATTTCGTCGGGCAGTGCGGGCTGGAATTCCGCTTTCCGCTGCTGAAAAGCGCGCTGGCGTATGCTATCTTTTCGGCGCAAATGACGCCGTCGCTTTTTGCAATGGCGAATGTCGGGCCGGGGCGGCAAATCGACATCTACTACTATGCGTATGGCTGGCTGCTGCTTTGCTGGACGTTCCTCTGGGTCGGCTGGCTGCGGAACAGCCGAATCGGCACGAAAATCGACGCGGCGCTTTCGCATCTGACGCGCCATTCCGCCGGAATCGTCGCCATATTGTCGCTCGCGCTGGTGCTGACGCTGCCATCTGCGCATCCGACGGCGGGTGCAAGTCCGACGAGCGTTGCAGCGGCAAAAGCGCTCATCAGCGGCGAGGCACAGACGTACCATCAGCAGTACACCGAAATCCTCCAAACGCTGCGTCAGCCCGGCAAGATTTGTGAAATCCCGGATGTTGCGGTCTGCCCGGCGTTCCTGAACCCGCTGGGGCTGGCGGATGAGGGGCAGTCGGGTTACTGGGTGAATCAGGTGCTGGCAAACTATTTCGGGCATCAGCAGGTCATCCGCATTGAACAAACGCCATAAAGAAAGGGGACTGCCCGCGATGGACAGCCCCCATTTTTATGCCTGTGGGAAAATGCGTTTGTTAACGAAGAAAAACACCACCGCGGAAATCGTGCCGTTAAAGAAGAGCGTGCCGAGCGTGTACACCCAATCCGGCACGAACTTCGCCGCTATCGCGACCCAGACGCAGTTAATCGAGTTCACCAGGCAAGTAATCACGATGAACGCAAGCGCATACAGCAGCACCTGCCGCGCGAGATGCCCTTTGGCGCGGAAAACGTACTTGCGCTGAAGCGGAAAGTTCACGCATTCGCCAAGTACCATCGCCGTCATGTACGCGCACAGGTACGGCAGCCCGCCATGCGCCGTGTCGTAGCCGAAGATGTTCCAGCGGAAGGTTTCGCCCAGCAGCGTCATTTCGATGCCGGGCCAGCCGAAGTCGCGCATTGGCAGAAAGGCGAATGCGCGCGGCAGAAAGAGCAGCAGCACATATTTTAGCACTGTCACGACGCCGGAAACAATCAGGTACAGCCCGCCCTCGCGCATCCAAGCCGGGCAGCGGGATGAATGCGGCTGGCTTGTGTCCGCCATGAAAAGCCTCCTCAGCGATAGATTTTCCGCTCGTGAACGTCCTCAATGCCGGAAAGACGGTGGAAGAACGTGTTGATGATGTCGCGCCATTCACGGGCGTTGTGCAGCTGCCGCCCGATGCGCTCATCTACTAAAGCACGGTCAAAATCGGGCAGCGGCAGCGCTTTCAGGATGCTCGCGGCGCGCTCCACCCATTCATAGCCCTCAAAATGATCGTCGTAAATCCGCTGGATCAGCGTCCGCCCGTCGCGCATCTTGAAGGTGTACGGCAAGCGGTGGAAGAAGAGCAGCAGCTCGTCCGGGCAGGTCTGTGTGGATTCAAAGCGACGGCGCAGTGCTTCCGGGTATTGCAGAACATAGCCTGTGCCGTCCGCCGTGCGGTCGATGCCGATGGCGTTGCGGTCGGCCTTGTGGTAAGTGCCCCACGCCTGATACTCGTAGCCGTCGGGACTCGGCCCGTAATGCTGGTTCGGCGTGACCATCCAGCAGATGCCAAGCGGTGCGGTATACTGCTCATAGGCGTGGCGGCTGCCGAGCAGCACATCCGCCAGCGCGTTCTCATCATCCGGCGCAAAACGATAGGTGAGGCGAATCCAGCGGTGGATGATATCGTCCGGCTGGCACGCATCAGGATCCCACGCCAGCGCGCCATATGCAAAGAAATTCAGCGCCGCGAAGGGATGCCCGGTCATGCACGCGTCATTGCCGAGGTTCGACACCGCCGCCATCGCCATAATGCTGTTGCGCGGCATGTCCGCAAAGAGCTCCTGCCATATTACCGGCATGGCGAAAATGTCAATCTGCTGACCGGTGTACTCCTGCGCCAGCTGCCATTCCAGCGCCAGATTCGTTTTGGGCATTGCCAGCAGGGTCGGGGAAATCGGCTCGCGGACTTGGAAGTCGAACGGCCCGTTCTTGACCTGCAGAATCACGTTGTCGTCGAACTGCCCATCCAGATAGACGTAATGCTCATACGCTGCCTTCGGACGGTCGGTCTTTTCGTCGCGCCAGTCCTGCTGACAGTTGTAGACGAAACAGCGCCAGACCAGCATTCCGCCGAACGGTTTGAGCGCCCGCGCCAGCATGTTAGCGCCTTCCGCGTGATTGCGCCCGTAGGTGAACGGCCCCGGACGATGTTCGCTGTCCGCTTTGACGAGGAAGCCCGCCAAATCGGGAATCGCAGCGTACACCACTTCCGCCTGATGCTTCCACCACGCCTGCACGCGTTCATCCAGCGGATCAGCCGTCGGGATGCCGTGGCGCATCGGCTGCGAATAGTCGATGGAAACCATCAGCCGCACGCCGAACGGGCGGAAAATCGCCGCCAGCTTCGCCAGATCCGGCAGATCGTCCTCAATCAGCAGCTGTGCCGGGTCGTGCACGTTGACGTTGTTGATGCACAGCACGTTCAGCCCGACGGACGCCATCATACGCCCCAGCTGCCGCATCCGCGCGGGGTCGTAGGTCAGCTTGCCGCCTTGGAAGAACAGACTGCGCCCGGAATATCCGCGCTCGACGTTGCCGTCGGCGTTGTCCCAGCAGTTAATCATGCGCAGCGCGTACTGCGGCGCAGAGGAATGATCCTCCGGCAATGCCGCACCCGACGCGAGCGCCATCAGCAGCCGGTAAGCGCCGTACAGCAGCCCAGTTTTGCCACCGGAAATCGTCACGTCGTCGCCTTTGCGCACGGCATGGAACCCTTCGCCCAGCGAATCATCCTCGGCAAGCGAAACGTGCAGGTTCGGGGAGAGCGTCGGCAGTGCCTGCGCAAGCTCGAACGCGGCGACTTCGCGCGGGGACGCAAAATCGGCGGGGGGATCAGCCCGG
>ERZ791716.1093-NODE-1093-length-13632-cov-2.521028_pt1 | contig 13632 bp, 9 predicted proteins | sample MGYA00510049_ERZ791716 | MGnify/ENA primary metagenome ERZ791716 (study PRJEB30046, sample SAMN00715135) | human gut metagenome | study: EMG produced TPA metagenomics assembly of the A metagenome-wide association study of gut microbiota in type 2... | reverse complement strand
CAAGGAGGGGGTCGCGGGTTCGATCCCCGTCTCGCGCTCTTGTTTTAAGAAGTCAGTTGAATGCTGGCTTCTTTTTTGTTTTAATACGGGCAACGTGCCAAAGGATGTGATTGCATGGAAATTTGGCGGATGCCCGCATAACAGGGAGGAGGGACATATGGCTAATATTGAGGACTATCTTTTATGGCGTGGTGATTTGACTTTTGAGCAGGATGAATTCAATTTTGTTGATAACCTGATTCTTGCAGAGCTTGCATATGTCGATTTTAAAGACATAATTCCGGCTGCTGGCAGCGGTGAAAAAATAACACTTAAACAGGCATGTGATGATTTTTTTGAACTGCATGATGAAGAAGAATTAAAACTTGTGAAATCATTTATATGGTATGCTCCGTTTTTTATGAAAAAAATGGCACATACAAAAAGATTTGCAGATATGCTGCTTGGCAATTATGCACTTCACAATAATGAGAAAAAACAGGTACAGTTCGGTGCGTTTACGGCAGAACCCGGAGACGGCTCGATATATGTTTCGTTTATGGGGACAGATGATTCGCTTATCGGATGGAAAGAAGATTTTAACATGAGTTTCATCCGGCCTATACCGTCACAGCTTGAAGCAGCGGAATATGTCAATGAGACGATAAAGTATTCAAGACGCAAAATAAGACTCGGAGGTCATTCAAAAGGTGGAAATCTTGCGATATATGCAGCAGTGAAAGCAAAGCCGTCACTGAAAAGAAGAATTATAGCTGTATACAATAATGACGGACCGGGTTTTGACCGTGAAATGATAGAGAGTGAAGAATACAGACAGATGTTACCAAAGATTAAGACAATAGTACCTGAACATTCTGTGGTTGGCATGCTTTTGGAACATGAAGAGAAGTATATGATAGTAAAAAGTTCCCAGACAGGAATAATGCAGCATGATGCAATGTCGTGGCAGGTATGTGGTAACAGATTTGAGACAGTAAAGAGTGTTGACAGGACGAGCAGAATGCTTAATGAAGCGTTGAGTAACTGGATTAATGGGCTTTCACGTACGCAGAGAAGTGAATTTGTAGAGACGCTTTTTGCAATTATAACGTCGAGCGGTGCAGTTAATCTGTCCGATTTGTCGGCAGACAGGTTCAATTTTGCAGGTTCCGCATTAAAGATGTATAGCTCACTTGACAGAGAAACAAAGATTATGCTTAGAAGAATGTTAAAATCATTGACAGGAGAGTTTGACAAAGCGAGGAAGATGATTAATAATAAATCCAAATAACTAATGAGAAAAATTTTCAATAATTTATTCTCAAATAAAAATTAATGATTTGGAGAAAAAGCATGACATTAGATGAACTTCAAGTTGGCAAGGACGCAGTTATACAGAGCGTTGGCGGAGAAGGAGCATTACGACGCCATTTTCTTGATATGGGGCTTATACCGGGAACGGAAGTCACTCTTATGAAGGTTGCACCTATGGGTGACCCTGTCGAGTTAAGAATAAGAGGATATGAGCTTACGTTAAGAAAAGCTGATGCAGCAAGAATTGATATACAGGATATACATGACAGTGATTATGTTGAGAGACAGCATAAGCATGAGAAGGATATTCCACATCCGCAGGTAGGCGAGATGGGAATATATCATGTAAGAAAGTCGGGCGATGAACTAAAAGAGGGAGAGCCTCTTACATTCGGGCTTATCGGCAACCAGAATTGCGGAAAAACGACACTTTTCAACCAGCTTACAGGTTCCAACCAGCACGTAGGCAATTTCCCGGGTGTTACAGTTGACAGAAAAGATGGAACGATAAGAAATCATCCGGAGGCTTCTGTTACAGATTTACCGGGTATTTATTCGCTTTCACCTTATACGAGTGAAGAGATTGTTACAAGAGATTTTCTTTTGAAAAATCATCCTCGTGGAATTATCAACATTGTTGATGCAACTAATATAGAGAGAAATCTTTATCTGACAATGCAGCTTATAGAGATGGATATTCCTATGGTGCTTGCACTTAATATGATGGATGAAGTAAGAGAAAATGGTGGAACAATAAGAATTAATGAACTTGAAAATACGCTTGGGATTCCGGTTGTACCGATTTCAGCAGCAAAAAATGAGGGTATAAACGAGCTTATAGAGCATGCTGTACATGTTGCAAGATATGATGAATGTCCCGGAAGGCTTGATTTTTGTGATGCTAATGCAGAAAATGGTCTTGCAGCTGTACATCGTGGAATACATGCAGTGGTACATCTTATAGAAGACCATGCTGCAAAGGCAAAAATTCCTGTAAGATTCGCAGCCACAAAGCTTATGGAAGGCGATAAGCTGATAATGACCCAGCTCGCACTTGATGAAAATGAAAAAGAACTTCTGGAGCATATCATTTCGGAGATGGAAAATGAGTGTGGCAAAGACCGTGAGGCGGCACTTGCGGATATGCGTTTTAACTTTATAGAGAAAGTCTGCTCAAGTACAGTTGTAAAGCCTGTGGAGAGCAAGGCACATGCAAGAAGTGTAAAAATTGACCGTTTTCTTACAGGAAAGTATACTGCACTTCCGGCTTTTGCCGGAATTATGGCACTTGTTTTCTGGCTTACATTCGGGGTTATAGGTGCCGGACTTTCAGATCTGCTAAGCATGGCAATCGACTGGTTCACAGGTATATGTGATGCCGGACTTACGGCATTTGGAATCAATCCGGTAGTACATTCACTTGTGATTGATGGTATATTTGCAGGTGTGGGAAGCGTTCTGTCATTCCTGCCTGTCATAGTTGTGCTGTTCTTCTTTTTATCAATTCTTGAAGACAGCGGATATATGGCAAGAATTGCATTCGTTATGGACAAGCTGCTTAGAAAAATAGGTCTCTCAGGCAGAAGTTTTGTGCCTATGCTTATAGGTTTCGGCTGTTCTGTTCCTGCGATAATGTCAACAAGAACACTTGCATCAGAACGTGACAGAAAGATGACTATTCTTCTCACTCCGTTTATGAGCTGTTCGGCAAAGCTTCCGATATATGCATTGTTTACATACGCATTTTTTCCAAAATATAAAGTGCTTGTTATGATTGGATTGTATTTTATGGGAATAATTACAGGTATCCTGTATGCACTTGTTTTGAAAAAAACAGCATTTAAAGGTGAGCCGGTTCCTTTTGTAATGGAACTTCCAAATTACAGGCTTCCCAGCCCTAAAAGCGTAATGCAGCTTATATGGGAAAAAGCAAAAGATTTTATAACAAAAGCATTTACAATAATATTCCTTGCAACTATTGTTATATGGTTCTTACAGACATTTGATGTAAGGCTTAATGTTGTGACAGATTCAAAAGACAGCCTTCTTGCACTTATTGGCGGATTAATTGCACCTGTTTTCGCACCGCTCGGATTTAATGACTGGAGAATTTCTACAGCACTTATTACGGGATTTACAGCTAAAGAGAGCGTTGTCAGCACTCTTACAGTGCTTCTTGGAGGAGACACAGCACTTCTTGGAACAATGTTTTCAACAAAGACAGCACTTGTATTTCTTGTGTTTACATTGCTCTACACACCATGTGTTGCAGCTATTGCTTCAGTAAGAAGAGAGATGGGCACAAAAAAAGCAGCGTTTATGGTTGCGGCAATTCAATGTTTAATTGCATGGAGTGTTGCATTTTTAGTGCATTTAGTGTTAAAGTTAATATAAATAATTTTACTGCATGATAAAGATTTAATAAATGTCTGAAAAGGAGAAATCATGGCTGGTATGTCAAATATAATAAGTGGTGCAATCCTTCTTGTAATCGTTATAGGAATCTATGTTGCAGTCACTTATATGAGAAATAAAAAAATTGGCGGTAACGGCGGATGTGATGGCAATTGCTCAGCCTGTACCATGCATCATGGCAATGACTGTGATGACAAAAAAACGGGAGAATAGATTGTATGCTTAATATTTACAGGACTGATGAGCGTGTTTTAAATAAACTTACTGATTTTCGTGACAGCGTATGGGTCCAGATGGTTGACCCGACGAGTAACGAATTGTCAAGAGTAGCAGAGCAATATGAAATAGAACTTGATGATCTTGCGACTGCAATGGATGATGAAGAAAGTTCACGTATCAGTCTTGAAGATGGTTACACTTTGATTCTTGTTGATATTCCATCTCCGGAAGTAAGACATGAGAAAAAGATGTATACAACAATCCCGCTTGGCATAATCCTGAAGCAGAATGCGATTATAACAGTATGCCGTGAGAATACGCCTGTTGTTGACTATTTTATATTAAATAAAATGAAGGATTTCAGCACAAAGAAGAAGATGCGTTTCATATATCAGATTCTACTGCGTTCTGCGACCATGTATCAGGCATATCTTAGAGGAATAGACAAGAAAAGAATCGAGATAGAAGAGCGTGCCGGTGAAAATACAAAAGACGGCGATATAATAGAACTTCACGAACTTGAATCAACTCTTGTATACTTCGCAACATCATTACGGTCTAACAGCATAGTCCTTGAAAGATTGAGAAGGTATAAAAGAATAGAGCAGTATCCTGAAGATATGGAACTTCTTGAAGATGCAATGGTCGAATTCCAGCAGGCTATCGAGATGACAACTATTTACAGGGATATTATTGACGGTACAAGAGAACTTCTTGCATCGGTTATGGATAACAGACTGAATACAGTAATGAAATATCTTACATCTATAACACTTGTAACAACAATTCCCACAATTATATCGGGAATATATGGCATGAATCTTGATGAGAGATGGGTTCCGTTTGCGAAAGTGCCATTCGGATTTGAGATAGTATGTGGCATAATTGTAATTATATGTGTTATAACACTTTGGATACTTCACAAAAAGAAGATGTTATAGATTGTGAAATGTATGTTATGATATATTTGTAAAAGATATTATTATTTTGGAGGCGTAAAGTGAAATCAATACTTGTTATAGGCGTTGGAAGATTTGGGCATCACCTTGTGAACAGACTTATAGAGTTAGATAATAAAGTTATGGTTGTAGATAAGGAAGAGGACAGCATAAGAGACATGTTTCCGCTTGTTACGACAGCGAGAGTCGGTGACTGTACCAATCCTGATGTTTTAAAGTCAGTAGGTCTTGCAAATTTTGACCTTGTTATAGTTTGCATTGCACAGGATTTCCAGAGCAGCCTTGAAGTGACAAGCCTTGTAAAGGAGATGGGGGCGAAATATGTCATAAGCATGGCATGTCGTGATATTCAGGCAAAGTTTTTATTAAAAAACGGTGCGGATGAGGTTATCTATCCTGACAGGGATGTTGCTGTTAATCTTGCGGAGCGTTGTACGGCACATAATGTATACGACTACATATCGATTTCAGACGAGTATTCAATATATGAAATCCCGGTAGTTCCGTCATGGATTGGAAAAAGCCTTAAAGAGATAGATGTGCGTGCTGTATATAATGTAAATGTCATTGCGATTATACAGAGTGATGGCAATATCATGGTCATGCCTAAGGTTGACTATGCCTTACAGGAAGCAGACCATGTAAAGATAATAGGAAGCAAAGAAGATGTTGCGAAGCTTCTTAAAGAAATTCCGGAAAAAGCATGATTTTAATGTTAATTTAAGAAAAAAATAAGCAGGTATTTAAGTTTGCCGGGAAACAATCCCATAAGACTTAAATACCTGCTTTGCTTTATTTGTAAATTTCCTGCCAGCGTGAAACCATCTCCATTGCATCTGATTCATCAGATACCTTTGTAACAATAACCCCATCAAGATAAATTTCGTATACTGGAAACTTCTTTGCCGTGTTTCCGTGTGATACCTCTACTTTGTTCATTTTCACGCGTTCCATGTAAAAACCTCCTCATAATAATAATAAATTCACGCTCTGGTCAAATCATAAATAGTGTAAGACCAACAACATGTTGTATTATAACATAAGGCAGTTAAAAAACAAATACAATATAGTGTATTGGTACCAAAGCCCCAAATTGCAAAAGTTAATATATTTATGTGTGAATATACCCAAAAAATCATGTTATATTTTGTAGAATTTGTTTAAATTGTATAAATAAACTTGCAAAAACAGGACTAAAATCATATAATAAAAACTGTAATTGTGCGGGATGACGGCAGCACACCGTCGAAATTTTATAATCAGGAAGGAAATATTGTCATGGCTGATAATCAAAGTGGAGATTTTGACATTAGTGTCGAAAATCATGAGGGCAGCAGGCTTGAAAGGAGACTGGCATCATTTGATGATAAATATAATATTTTTGTCTCTAACAAAAGATTTACAAGTTATCTTGGGAGTGAAGCACTGAGAAGCTTTAAGATTACGGATTATATTCATCCGGATGATGTTGAATCATTTAAGAAGTTTGTTGAAGATAAGTCTTTTACGGGGGGTGAAGAAGTTTTCCGCCTGAAAAAGAAAAATAATGAGTGGCGTTACAATATTATGAGAATCCATACAGAAAAAGGTATGATTGAGAACAGACGCAATATAGGTGTTGAGATAATTGATATAGATGAATCTGTTGGTGATTATGAAACCGCAATGGACAGCCTTTCAAGAGTAAGGCTTCTTATGAGCCTCACTGATGAATTTGCATTTATATATGACAAAGCGACTAATATGTTTAAGATGTTCAAGTATGACAGATTTAACAGGATTATTCTTTATGATATGGATATAGACCTGTGGAAGAGGGAAATGCTTTCAAAGGGTTATGTAAAATATGATGAGAAAGCTATGCTCGATACACTTGTGCTTAATATGAAAACATATGCTGACAGTTTTTCGATAAAGATGAATTGTGCAATAAGAACGCAGAGTGATATATTTGAAGCTGTCAGATTCATTGGAACTGTACATAATGAGAGCAACGGCAATAAAATTATAGTCGGAAGAGTTGTATCAGATGAGTCGGTCGGACATGCCAGCACTGCTATGGAGATAATGAACGAACTCCAGTACGATTCACTTACAGGTGTATATAATAAAAAGACAATCACAGAATATGCAAAGAAGAGGCTGGCTGAAGAAAAAGAGAAGAGGATTGTAATAGCAATTCTTGATGTTGACCACTTTAAATCGGTCAATGATACATTTGGTCATCTTTATGGTGATAAAGTGCTTGCAAGAGTTGGTGGCAGATTAAAGGAGATTGTTGGCGAGGATGGTGTGATAGGCAGAATCGGCGGCGATGAATTTATGATTGTATTTAATGGACTTGATGATGACCAGGTGCTTCGCGGAATGCTCAGAGCAATAAGAACGCAGATTAAGTGGGCATTTGCAGAAGATTTTGAGAATCTTTCCATTACATGTTCCATCGGTGCGTCTATATTCCCTGTCAACGGCAGAGACTATGAAAGTTTATTCAAAAAAGCTGACTGCTGTCTTTATATAGCAAAAGAAAAGGGTAGAGACAGATATGTATTTTTTAGGGATGAGATGCACAGAGCGTCATATGAGGCTATGCTTAACAAGAGCCAGCTTAATGCAATGAATAATCCAAGAGAGATAAGAGAATTAAAAAATATCGCTTCGTTTATGGAAAGTGCAGTGACTGACAGCCGTAAAGCAGTCCTTGATGCCATGAGACATATGAAAGATACATTCGGAATAGATAATATTAATATTTACTATGGTGAAGGAATGAAAAAGGTATATTCATTTGGTTCGGATATTCCGGAAGCACAAGATGCAATGTATGTATTTTCAGAAGAATTTCAGGAACTTATGGGCGAGAATGAAAGATTCCTGCAGATAGGTTTTGCTGATACATTTTCAGATATAACACCTGATTTTTGCGGACGCATGAAGGCAGAAAGAATTGCATCCACGATACAGTGTTATATCGGAGATAAGAGAAATATAAAGGGGCTTGTTACATTTAATAAATGCAGGGAGGCTTCCCAGTGGGCTAATTATGAGATTGACTGTGCGAGAATATTTGCAGCTGTATTAAGCTCTATGGCATTAAATGATATTGGGACAGATGACTGTGCTATATATTGATAGTATTGTTGACTGTATACCCTATATATTGTATAATTGACCTTGTTCATGAGATAAGATTGAACAAGGTCATTTTGCCGCAATTACAATTATTGCGGCAAAATTTTAGATAGTATAAGATTTAGCTTGATAGTAAGGAATGGGGAAAGTATGAAAATTATTAAAAGAAGCGGAACAGAAGTTACATTTGATATTGATAAGATAATGGCGGCAGTCTCAAAAGCCAATAATGAGGTAGTACACAGTGAAAGATTATCAGATGAACAGATTGAGATGATAAGCAAAAATGTTGAAGACATATGTCAGGAGATGAACCGCTCATTGAGTGTTGAAGAGATTCAGGATCTGGTTGAGAATCAGATAATGAACCTTCGTGCATTTGCAGTAGCGAGAAAGTATATAACATACCGCTATAAGAGAGCACTTGTAAGAAAGTCTAATTCAACAGATGAGCAGATTTTAAGTCTTCTTGAGTGCAATAATGAAGAAGTAAAACAGGAAAATTCAAACAAGAATCCTACAGTCAACAGTGTCCAGCGTGATTATATGGCAGGTGAAGTCAGCAAGGATATAACAAAGAGACTTCTTCTTCCACAGGATATAGTAGATGCACATGAGCAGGGACTTATTCATTTCCATGATGCAGATTATTTTGCACAGCATATGCACAACTGCTGTCTTGTCAACCTTGAAGATATGCTTCAGAATGGAACAGTAATCAGCGAGACAATGCTTGAAAAGCCACATAGTTTTTCTACTGCATGTAATATTGCCACACAGGCAATTGCCCAGATTGCAAGTTCACAGTATGGTGGACAGAGTATATCACTTGCACATCTTGCTCCGTTTGTTCAGGTGAGCCGTGAGAAATTTATTGGTCAGGTAAGGGATGAATTTGAGAGAACAGGAATAGAAGCATCAGAAGAGAAGATTAAAGAGGTCGCTGAACTTCGTGTGAGAGATGAGATTAAGCGTGGTGTCCAGATGATTCAGTATCAGGTTATTACACTTATGACAACAAATGGTCAGGCTCCATTTGTTACTGTATTCATGTATCTTGATGAAGTTCCAGAAGGAAGAACAAGAGAAGATCTTGCTCTTGTTACAGAGGAAGTTCTTAAACAGAGAATGCAGGGGGTTAAGAATGAAAAGGGTGTGTGGATTACACCAGCTTTCCCTAAGCTTATATATGTTCTTGAGGAGGACAATATAAGAGAAGGCAGCAAGTATTGGGAACTTACAAAGCTGGCAGCAGAATGTACAGCTAAGAGAATGGTTCCTGATTATATATCTGAAAAGAAGATGAAGGAATTAAAGGTTGATGCCAATGGCAATGGACAGTGTTTCCCATGTATGGGATGCAGAAGCTTCCTTACACCATATATTGATCCGGAAACAGGAAAGCCAAAGTATTATGGCAGATTTAATCAGGGTGTTGTAACTCTTAACCTTGTTGATGTTGCATGTTCATCAGGCAAGGATATGGATAAGTTCTGGAGTATTCTTAATGAGAGACTTGACCTGTGTAAGAGAGCACTTATGTGCAGACATTACAGACTTAAAGGAACACCTTCAGATGTTGCTCCAATTCTCTGGCAGAATGGTGCACTTGCAAGACTTAAGAAGGGTGAAACAATTGATAAGCTTCTTTATGGCGGATATTCAACAATTTCTCTTGGATATGCAGGACTTTGTGAGTGTACATATTATATGAAGGGAGTTACACATACTAAGTCAGAAGGCACAGAATTTGCACTTGAGGTAATGAAACATCTTAACAATATATGTAAAAAATGGGCGGCAGAGACTAATATTGATTTCTCTCTTTATGGTACACCACTTGAATCAACAACTTATAAGTTTGCTAAGTGTTTACAGAAGAGATTCGGTAAGATTGCCGGCGTAACAGATAAGAATTATATAACTAACAGCTATCATGTTCATGTAACTGAGCAGATAAATGCATTTGAAAAGTTAAAATTCGAATCACAGTTCCAGAAGTTATCTCCAGGTGGAGCTATCAGTTATGTTGAGGTTCCTGATATGCAGAATAACATTCCTGCAGTACTTAAGGTTATGCAGTACATTTACGATAATATTATGTATGCGGAGCTTAATACTAAGAGTGATTACTGTCAGGAATGTGGCTACACAGGGCAGATTCAGATTATTACAGATGATGACGGAAAGCTTATATGGGAGTGCCCTAACTGCGGAAACCGTAATCAGGATAAGATGAATGTTGCAAGAAGAACTTGCGGATATATCGGAACACAGTTCTGGAATCAGGGAAGAACTCAGGAGATTAAGGAGAGAGTGCTTCATCTGTAAGATTAAATATAATATGGCAGGACATGGATTAATACCGTGTCCTGCCATTATTTTTTAATATTCGGAAAAATATTCATTATAATAGACAAAAAGCGACTATAAAAAATGTTAATTAAAAACTTTTATAAAATAACTTTATAAAAGTGCTGGAAATTCTTATTTAACTGTTGTAATATGATAGCAGAGAAATATCTGCATAAGCAGAAATAAATTATTGAGCCGTAAACTGGCAGAAAGAGGTCATATATGTGGACAGCAGATTTAGGAAATGGACGATACAAGAATCCAATACTTTACGCTGATTATTCAGATCCGGACGCAATCCGTGTCGGTAATGATTATTTTATGATATCATCAAGCTTTTCTAATGCTCCGGCTATGCCGTTGCTTCATTCTAAGGACCTTGTAAACTGGAAGGTTGTTAACTACATTTTGCCTGAAGTTCCAGAATTCAGATACAGAAATCCAATTCATGGATGCGGAGTGTGGGCACCTGCAATAAGATATCATGAGGGTACATATTATGTGTGCTTCCCAATGCCGGATGAAGGAATATATATGACTACAGCAACAGACCCTTATGGTGAGTGGAGTAAGCCAGTGAATATAAGACCGGGCGCAGGCTGGATTGATCCATGCCCATTCTGGGATGAGGATGGAAAGGCATATCTTGTTGCAGGAGTTGCCAAGAGCCGTATCGGATACAAGAGTGTGCTTCATATGGTAGAGATGCAGCCAGATGGAATGGGGCTTATTGGTGAGGAAAAGATTATATTTGACGGTAACTTAAATGACCAGATTACAATAGAAGGTCCTAAGATGTATAAGCGAAACGGATGGTATTATATATTTGCACCGGCTGGCGGTGTTAAGACAGGCTGGCAGACAGTGTTAAGGTCGAAAAATGTGTTTGGACCATATGAGTATAAAGTGGTTATGAGACAGGGAGATTCTCCTGTAAATGGACCTCATCAGGGTGCATGGGTTGACACAGTTACAGGACAGGACTGGTTCATACATTTTCAGGATGTGTACGCAGCGGGCAGAATAACGCATTTGCAGCCAATGAGCTGGGAAAATGACTGGCCTGTTATTGGAGTTAAGAAAGACGGCAATGATTATGGCGAGCCTGTGATGGAGTATGAAAAGCCTGATGTTGGTTCAGTTTATGAGATATGTGAGCCGGATACTACAGACGAATTCACAGAAGACAGCCTGGGACTGCAGTGGCAGTGGAATGCCAATCCTGATAGTGAATGGGCGCAGAACGGCACGGATGAAAGCGGAAATGTGTCTGATGACGGTTCTTATATAAAGCTTAATGCGGTTGGCAGAGCATCAAACAGACCAATAGGCGATTACAGAAATCTTCTTCTGCAGAAGTGGCCGGCACCGGAATTTAGCTGTATTACTAAGATGAATATCAGCGGAATGGCTGATGGTGATAATGCCGGATTCATTCATATGGGAATGGATTATCTGGCAGCAGATGTGACTGTTAAAGGCGGTAAGATGGAAGTGTATGCAGTAAAAGGTGTGCAGCAGTTTGACTGTGACCAGGCTTATACTAAAGAGACTAAAGAATTGCTTGCTTCATACGATAATCTTAAGGAAATATATTTCAGATACACAGTTAAAAAGACAGGAACTATAGATTATGTCGAGGGTGGACTTCCTGTTAAGGAAGCACCTGTTGAGACAGTAACGATAGAGATAAGCACAGACGGAAAAGAATACACCAACCCTGTTTCCGTTATTGCCAAAGCTGGAAGATGGGTTGGTGTAAAGAGCGGTGTATATGTATCACATGATAATTCTGCCAATAGTGAAAACAAAGGCTTTGTTACGGTAGATTATGTAAGATACAGCCGTTAAATATTCTTAATGTTTTTCTTAGCCCACAATTCAAGGGCTTTCGCATTATTGGAAATAAGGTCGAGGGATTCAAGTATCTGCTTGAATTCCTCCTGTTCTCCAATATCAACCTGACCGTCAGCAGAGATATTGATAATAGAAGCTCGCAGGTTTTCGATATCATTCAAAGAACCAAGCATTTTTAATGATAATCTGTCAAATGAATTAATCTCGACTTCCTTCATTGTAAGCCTTCCAATCGGACATTCGCTTGAGCAGTAATTGTAGCAGAGTTCAGGAGCGTTGTAGCATTTTGACATAGATACAACCTCATCTGCATAAGGTGTTACATTGCCAAGTTCAATTCTTGCAAGTCTTGTTCTGTCTATACCTACGACATCTGAAGCTGCTTCACGGCTTTCAAAGTCAGCATTTTTCTGTGCAGCAGAAAATCTTGCCTGATAATATCTGTTATCAGATGCTTTAGTTGCTTTCTTCATAGTTAATAATTCTCCCTTTAGTATATTTAATGAGTTAGTAAAATACATGATCTCCGATAACGGTTCCGCCCACATCGACAGAACTGTCATATACATGAAAATATAATGCATTAATATTGATATAACCGTTAAGCACATCAACGGCTGCCTGGGTGCAGGCTGCATTCGCCCCTCTTGCAAGGACTATTGCAAATCGTCCGCTGGCAACAGGTGAAAACTGGTAAGGTGCATATATTACGCCACTTATGCTGTTAGCGAAGCGTGGGTCTGCAACTCTGTTGATAACAACACTTCCTACAGCACATTTGCCCTCATATGACTGGTTGCCGGCTTCACATTCAATAATTGCTGCGAGCATTGCAACATCTTCGGCAGTGTGATTCTTAAGAACATTGTTAAGAGCGTTCTGGTTAACCATAGCAGAGCCGGAAGATGAATTACCGCCTGTGTTGCTGGAATTGCCAGAGTTATTGGCTTTGTCAGCCTCTTCCTGTGCTTTTCTTGCAGCTTCAAGAGCTTCCATTTCACGGCGCTGACGCTCTAACATTTCCTGTTCAATCTGTTTTTCGTATTCGAGTGCAAGTGCTTCTGCATCAGTAATGCTGTCACTTGTAGTGTCAAGCTCTGTCTGACACTGTGAGAGAAGCGCAGCAAAATTATCAGCTTCGCGGGAGGCATCATCTTTAAGAGTGACAAGTTCAGCCATTTCTTGTTCAAGCTTTGCCTGAGTTTCTTTAAGAGAAGCCAGGAGGTCACTTAATTCCTGCATCTTCTGGTGGTCATAATTAGAAATCTGCTGGATATATTCTGACTTGGATAAAAGGTCAGAAAGGCTTTCAGCTGACAGAAGCGTTGACAGAATAGTAGCATTATTATTCTCATACATGAACTGGATTCGGAGCTTCATGGCGGCATACTGCTGGTCAATG
>ERZ791716.1091-NODE-1091-length-13669-cov-2.460408_pt1 | contig 13669 bp, 10 predicted proteins | sample MGYA00510049_ERZ791716 | MGnify/ENA primary metagenome ERZ791716 (study PRJEB30046, sample SAMN00715135) | human gut metagenome | study: EMG produced TPA metagenomics assembly of the A metagenome-wide association study of gut microbiota in type 2... | reverse complement strand
TATCTATTTCTGCTATAAATGCTGATGCATTTTCTATTTTTTTTGTTAAATTTACTTTTTTTAGTTTCATTGCATTTATGTCCATTTTTGTATTATTAAATTCTTTTTCTTTACTTGCCGCACTTTTACCTTTTTCTAATAAATCATCCAATGTATATTGTCTTTTTATTTTTTCATCATCATCATTTACTATTTCTTCTGTTTCAACTATATTTGGACTTTCAATATTTTGTTCTTTCTTTTCTTCTTTTTCTCCTTTTTTCTTCTTTTTACCACTATATTTAAAGAAATATTTTACTTTGCCAAAAAAAGTTTTTTTACATTCTAAAAATGTTGAAATTTGTTTTTCTTTTTCTATATAATCAGCTTCTAATTTTTCTGTTTCTTCTTTTAAAATATTTAGTTTTTTTAGATATTCAATATTATTTTTTATATTTTCATCTTCTATATCAATTAATTTTTTATATTGTTCATTAACAAATTCTGTTAATTCATCATATTTTAATATTTGATTTTGGTATTGGAATTCAATTTCTCCTTGTTTATCTATTTGAACTTCAAATTTATAATATTCTGGCACTTCTGTTTGTACTATATATAGTGCTTTTACTAACTTAAAAAATTTACTTGCATCTATTTTACTTGTTAATTTAACTTTATACTCTGATTTAATATTTCCTAATACTTGTGTTTGTCCAACTATTTGTAATGAAATTTTTCCTGTTTTATCATATACTTCATATATAGAAGGCCAATCATTTGTAAATGTCCATAAATAATTTTCTAAACTTTCAATTTCTGTTTTATTTAGTATTTCTTTTGAATAATCTATATTATTAATTGGAACAAATATTTTTCCAGCTTTTTTCTTTTCTAATTGTTTTTTTAATACATAGAAAAATGTTGAATAATCTTGATCTTCAGTTGTTACTATCATAAAGTATTTATCATCAATTTCGGAATAATATATTTGCCATAAATAGTTTTTTGGATATCTTACTTTAAATGGGATTTTTTTGTTTAATAATTGTTGTTGTTCCTCTATTTGTTTTATTTCATCAATATCAACTTCTTCTAACATCCTTAAAAATTCTTTATGTAATTCTTTTTCTTCTTCTGTTTTTGGCTCCAAATATGAAACTAATGGTTTAGCTTTAGAATATTTAGTCTTTGTATCTTCCAGTCTATTACATGGTGATAACAATATTTCTAGTTCTTTTGGTGATACAAATCTATATTGTCTATATTTGTTTTCTTCTATTCCTATATTTGGTTTAAAATTTATATTTTCAACATATTTTAATGTTTCTGGTATTTGTTCTAAATCTAAACAAATATATTCTAATTTTTCTGACATTGCTTGTGCTATTTTCTTCTTTTCCAAAACTAGATTTTCCTTTCTCTTTTTTTCATATTTATTTTACTATTTTTTATCGAAAATATCAATAAAAAAATCTTGAATTTTTGACATAAGAATATTTACATCTGTTATATGGTTAATTTCATCTCTAAATCTTGATGCCTCTGGCATATTTTTTGTATATGCTGATATATGTTTTCTCATCTCATTAATTCCAACCACATTACCTTTTTCTTTTAAATTTAATTCTAAATGTTCTTTTATAATTTCATATTTCTCTTTATTAGTTGGTTCTGACATTTTTTTATTGTTTTCTAAATAGTATTTTATCTTCTCAAATATCCATGGATTTCCTATTGCTCCTCTTCCTATCATTATTCCATCTACACCTGTATATTCAAACATTCTTAATGCTGATTCCTCATCAATTATATCACCATTACCTATTACAGGTATTTTTACAGATTCTTTAACTGTTTTTATAATGTCTAAGTCTGCTTTTCCAGAATAATACTCTTCTCTTGTTCTTCCATGAATTGTTATTGCTGACACTCCACATTTTTCAGCAATCTTTGCTAATTCACAAGCAACAATATTCTCATCATTCCAACCTTTTCTAAATTTTAAAGTCACTGGCTTTGTTGAATTTTTTACTACTGATTTTATTATTTCTTCTGCTTTATTTAAGTCTAATAATAATTTACTTCCATCTCCATTTTTTACTACTTTTGGAGCAGGACATCCCATATTTATATCTACTATGTCTGCAAGTTTACTCACATATTGTGCTGCAAATCCCATAGTTTCAGGATCACTTCCAAATATCTGCATACTTACTGGAACTGTTTCTTCATCACGTTTTAGTAACTTTTTCGTTTTTTCATCTCCAAAAAACAATGCTTTTGAGCTTACCATTTCAGTACATACTAAACCTGGCTCAAATTTTTCTGTAATTATTCTAAAAGGCAGGTCTGTTACACCTGCCATTGGAGCTAATATTAAATTATTTTTTAATTCTATATTTCCAATTTTTAATTTTTTTAAATACATTTTTTACTCCTATTTGTTAAATAAACCATTTCGTCTTTGACTACTAATATTTAATAAAATTCCAATTGCAACAAAACTTGTCATCATAGAACTTCCACCATAACTTACAAATAATAATGGAACTCCTGTTATTGGTAATACTCCCATTGTCATACCAATATTTTCTAGAGTATGAAATAAAAATATTCCAGCAATTCCAATTGCAACATATGCTCCTGCTTCATCTTTTATCCCTTTTGCAATCTGAACTGCTTTTACAATAATCAATATATTCAGTAATATTACTGAGCATGCAATTATAAAGCCCATTTCTTCTCCGACTACTGCAAAAATAAAATCTGTTGTTTTAGGATATAAATATCCTAATTGTGTTTGATTTCCTTTTAATACTCCCATTCCAATAATTTGTCCAGAGCCTATTGCTAATTTAGATTGTAAAATATTATATCCAGATCCTGTTGGATCTGATTCTGGATTTAAAAATGTGTCAATTCTATCTTTTGCATGTTTTGGTAAAATAAAATTATATGTTATAGGTGTTGCTATAGCTATTATCAAAATTGATACAATAATGTATTTTTTATCAATTCCCGCTACAAAAATCATTAGTAAAAATGACACAATATATGCTGCTGCTGTTCCATAATCTGGTTCTACAATTATAAGTACTAAAGGAATTGCTATTGCTAATAATATTAATGCTAACTTGCTAATTCTATTTATTTCATCTCTTCCATTTCTTATCTGAATAAAAGAAATAACGTATGACATAAATAAAATTATAAATATTTTTGATATTTCAGCTGGTTGAAATGAAAATAAATCATCTCCTATTACAAACCAACTCCTTGCACCATTTATTGGTTTGGTAAATAGTACTGCAATTAACATTATTATTGAAATTCCATAAAAAATCGGTGACACTTTAATTAAAATTTTATAATCTATTAACATAACAATTAGCATAAGTACAAAACTTATGCCAATCCAAATTGCTTGTTTCTTAAATTCTTCTAAATTTGTATCATATGAAGCTGAATATAATGCAACTAGTCCAATTACACATAATATTATTGCTGCTATTGGAATCAGCCATTCTATCTTTCTTAATCTTCTTATATCCATTAAATCACTCTTTATTCTTAATTTTTATGTTTTTTTTGTTTTTTCTTAAAATTATTATTTGATTTATAATTGTTTGAATTGTTATTTTGTTCGTTTTTGTTCTTTTCCTCTATTGTTTTTGTATTTTCTTCTATTATTGTGATTTCTTCTTTTTCTTGATTATCTTCTGATAAAGTTTCTTTTTTTTCTTCATTATCATTTATAAAGTTTTCTTTTTTTTCTTCGTCTTTTGTTTTTACTTTTGCTGTTTGTCTTACTTCATCTTTTATATTTAAAATTGGTATATTAGCATATAATGCTGGTGCACCATTTGTTCCATCCCCATTATCTTTATTGGTTAGTTTTACATCTATTGCGCTTTCATCTATCTCTATGTATTTTTTTATTACGTCTATTATTTCTTGTTTCATCAAATCTAAAAAGTCTGCGGATACATTTGCTCTATCTTGCATTAATACTAGATGTAGTCTTTCTTTTGCTGCATCTTTAGATTTTAATGTTTGATCTTCTTTTTTTGTTACTTTTCTTACTAATTTCATTATGCTTTCAAACATTATCCTTTCTCCTTTATTGTTTTATTTTTTAAATATGCTTTTTATTCTTGAAAAGAAACCTTTTTCTCTTCCAGGTATTGTTACTTCTATGTTTTCCCCAAGAACTCTTTTTGCAATTTCTAAATATGCTTTTCCTGATGGTGCTTTTCTGTTCTGAATTACTGGTTCACCTTTATTTGTTTGTGTTATTATATATTCATCATCTGGAACTACACCTATTAAATCAATAGACAATAAATCAACAATATCATCGACATCCATCATTTCACCTTTTCTTACCATATTAGGTCTAATTCTATTTATTACTAGTTCTGGATTTTTTATTTCTGCTGATTCTAATAATCCTATGATTCTATCAGCATCTCTTATTGATGATATTTCTGCCGTTGTTACTACTATTGCTCTATTTGCTCCTGCAATTGCATTTTTAAAACCTTGTTCAATTCCTGCAGGACAATCTACAAGTATATAATCAAATTCTTCTTTTAATTTATTTGTTAAAAGTATTTGGATATTATTTTTTTGTTCTTTTATTTGTTTTAATATATTTTCTTCTTCCATTAATTTTGAATTACATTGACCTAATTCTTCATTAAATAGTTTTATTTCGTTGTTTACACTGTTTATTTCAGTATCTATTTTAAGTAAATTTTCTTTTAATTCTAAAATGTTATTATGAAGTTTAATATCATCTACTTGATATTTTTTTCTTTCTAATATTATCTGTTTTCGCCCATTTATTTTTTCTACTTCAGCAGTTACATTTAATAATTCATTTTGTTTTTCTTTTATTTTATTTTCAAGTTTTGTTATTTCAACTCTATTTTGTTCAATAGTAACGTCATTGCCTCTATTTTTATTAGAAAGTTCTATAAGTTCATTATTTAGTTTCTCAACTATTTCTTTTTTATCTTGATATTTATAATTAATATTAGTTATATCATTAGCTACTAAAGCAATTTCTATATTAGAAAGTTCATCTTTTAACATTCCATACTCTATAGCTTTTTCTTTTTGCTCTTTTAAAGGTTCTACTTGTATTTCAAGTTCACTTATTATGTCATTTACTCGTTGCATATTAGAATGTGTTTTTTCTAATTTTCTTAATGATTCTTCTTTTCTTCTTTTATATTTTAAAACACCTGCCGCCTCTTCAAAAACAACTCTTCTTTCATTTGGTTTACTTGCTATAATTTCTTCTATTTTTCCTTGCGAAATTATATTAAAGCTTTCTTTAGCTATACCACTATCAAGTAATATATTTACAACGTCTTTTAATCTACATTTTTCATTGTTTAAATAATACTCATTTGTTCCATCTTTATAAACTCTTCTCTTAATTGAAACTTCAGTGTATGGTAAAGATAAATATGAATCGCTATTATCAAATATCAACGTAACTGATGCAACATTACTTGAATTTCTTGATTTACTCCCAGAAAATATTACATCTGTCATATTTCCATCCCCACGAAGAGATTTAACTGATTGTTCACCAAGTACCCAACGAACAGCATCTACTACATTACTTTTTCCGCTTCCATTTGGACCTACTATTCCTATTATTCCATTGTTAAGTTCTATTGTAGTTTTATCTGCAAACGATTTAAATCCTTGCGCAACTATTTTTTTCAAATACATATTAACACATCCTATAAACATAATAATTATACTATAAACAAATAAAAAAACCAATAAAATTGGTTTTTATTTGTTATTTTTTTCGTAGTGTAATAACTGGTCTAACATTTAATAGAACAGTAGATGAATCCTTACTAATTCCTCCAGTACTATCTACTTGAAGTATTTTGTTTGAAGAACTATCTCCATTTATTAAAGCCCATTTACCTACAGTTTCAGAATACAAGAAAGTATAATCTAGTCCCTTTTCAGTAAAATAAGATTTAACTTCTTCAAATTCATTTTGAGTTAATAGTCTTATTTTAGAAGTTACATATTTGCTTTTGCAATCCAATCCTTCAGTATTAAGTGCACCAGGATTTCCTCCACTTCCTGTTTTATCATCGCATATAGTTTTATCTTCTGTTAAAATTTCATCTTCATCTACACCTTTATCTAATAATGATTCATAGAAATTCCCATTTAAATATTTATTAATATTTGATGTAGACCATTGATAAGGAGCTACTCCATTTTCTATATGGCTTCTATTTGAAATCTCATTTCCATCCAATAATAATGTTATAGATGATTCGTTGTTTTTTATAACATGCCATTTATAATCAGCAAGTTTAATTTCATCACCTACATTATACATATTGTCTTTACAAAATGAGCCATTACAATTATCTTGAATAGTATCTTTTATATATAATGCACCGATCGCCGTGCTGTTGGTATTATAAGTAGCAACCATATCAATTCCTAAATTTTCATTGTTTGTAAGTTTTGAATATATTGGAACTTTCAAAACAAATATTCCATTATTTTTTTCATTTGAAGTATAATTTAAAACATCATTTGAAAAGTATATATTTCCTATTGTATATATATTTTCAAGTTTAAATGTATAATCATCATATGTAATTATATTCTCGTCTTTATTAACTTCAAATTTTTTTTCAGTAGAATCATTCATTGTAAAATTTAAACAATAATCTCCACATTGTTCTATTCTACTAACATTTCTATTATTTATATCAGTATACATTTTGTCAACTATAATTGATTTTTTATTAATTATCTCTGTTTTAACATTTGAGGTTTGAAATAAATCTTTAAGTAAAATTATTATCTCAAACATTACAATAACAACAACCATAGTTAAGGATAGTGAAACTAATAACTCAACTACAGTAAATCCATTTTTTTTCATTCTATCCCCCTCCTATTCTGATACTATCGAAATTTTAGCATAACCATTACCCTGTTTAGTACACCTTTCTGTTGGCTGTTCAGATGAACAAGTAGTGGAAATGGTCTTAGTACTTTCTTCTTGTGATTCATCGCAATCATAACAATACATTGCTTTATATGTAAGGAGTGAATTACCTATATATGAAGAATTATTAGTACCTGATGCTATTAAAACAGAATTTAACGAATTATTTAAAGTGTTTAGCAATCCTTTTTGAGTAGCTATATGAGTTGATTTATTATTATACCCTTCACTATCACTTCCAACATATAAATATAAACTATCATTTGCTTGTAAAAATGTAGTTCCAAATGAATAATAACCATATGCATCAGTTTTAGAACTATCTTGTGCTCCCCACACCTCTAATTTATAATATCCATCGATTGGTGCTACAAAAGTTTGTACATCTCCAGTATAATCAAATTCATATATTTTATTTAAAACATCAATTCTAAGGGTAGCATAAGTGCCATCTTTAAAAGCTACAACAATTCTATGATAACTTCCGCTATAATTGTTATTTATATATTTTATAAATTTTATCATTCCATCATCAAGTTGCGATAAATTGGAGGCAACAGCAGATGTAACATCCTCACTTAACAATAATAATTGTTTTATTTCTAATTTTTCATATAATAATTTACACATTTTCACATCATTATAAGTTTGTATATTACATTCTGTAATATCTAAATATTTATTTTGACTATTAGAAAGTAAATCAACAATATTGTTTTTAGCATCACTTTCTATAAAACTCTTAATTTCATTTGCTTTATATATTGATTCTACAGGATTATATTTTAGTGTTTGGTAAAAACTATTATAAACACTTCTAAACTGAGCATACATAAATATTAGAATACTAAACACTATTGTAGACACTATTAAAACTTCAGTAATCATAAATCCTTTATTATTTTTTTGCATAAAACAGGCCCCTTTATCTTGATATTATCATATTTCTATTATATAATATTTTTAGAATAAAGGCTAGTCCTTTAAGAGTAAAAAGGAGAGAAAACATTGTGATTAAAGTATTTGATTTTGAAAAAATGCCGGTTGTTGAAATCGTTAATGATATATTAGTAGATGCTTCAAAAAGAGGTGCGAGTGATATTCACTTTGACCCACTTTCTGAATATATGAAAATAAGAATAAGAATTGATGGAGCATTAATGGATTATGCAACTATACCAAATAGTATAAAGAAAAATCTTATAACTCGTATAAAAATAATAAGTGGAATGAACATAACAGAATCACGTCTACCACAAGATGGTGCGATAAAAACCACACTTCAAGACTTAAATTTAGACCTTCGTGTTTCTTCAATACCAACAAATGAAGGTGAAAAAATAGTTATACGTATTTTGGACTATTCAAAAAGTTTAGCAGGGCTTGAATCACTTGGTTTTAGTGAAGAAAATCTAAAAAAAGTTTTAAAAATGATTGAAGTTCCTAACGGTATAATATTGGTAACGGGTGCGACTGGTACCGGTAAATCTACTACTGTCTATTCAATAATACAAAAATTAAACCGTGAAGATACAAATATAATAACTGTAGAAGATCCAATCGAAATGGATATAGAAGGCGTTAACCAAATACAAACAAATAGTGAAATTGGTTTAACATTTGCGACTGCACTTCGTTCAATATTACGTCAAGACCCAAATATAATAATGGTTGGAGAAATTCGTGATACTGAAACTGCTAAAATAGCTGTCAGAGCTTCTATTACAGGACATTTAGTTTTATCAACACTACATACTAACAACTCACTAAATACAATCGAACGTTTACTAGATATGGAAGTTGAAAGATACCTTCTTGCTAGTTCATTAACAGGAATTATATCACAGAAATTGGCGCGTAAGCTTTGTAAGGAATGTGCTGAAAAAAGACCTACTAATGAATATGAGAAAAAGTTATTAAAAAAAGTGTTAGGTCGTGATATAGATTATGTATATACAACTGTCGGATGTGAAAAATGCGGAAATGGATATCATGGAAGAATTGCTATACATGAAGTATTAATGATTAACCAAGAAATTAAGGATGCATTAAGTGCAAATATTTCAAGAGAAAAATTAAGGGAATTGGTTTATAAATCAGATGTCACTACTCTACTTCAAGATGGACTTGAAAAGGTTGTAGATGGTGAAACAACAATTGAAGAAATATTAAAATTAATTGAACTTGATAATGATGAACGATATGAAAGTACATCAGAATATGATTTAAAAACAGCAATAGATTTTACTAATATATCCCATAAAGAAAAAGAAAATATTTAATTAAAAATAAGCATGATTGTCATGCTTATTTTGTTATTGTAAAAAAATCTAGTATTTGATTTATATCAACTTTTGAAAACAATATAAGTATTGCACCAACTCCTAAAAATGGTCCAAATGGTAATATATGTTCTTTTTTTCTTAAACAAATTAGAAGTGCAACAGGAAGTCCTACTATTGCGCCAACAAAAATGGATATAAGGGCAAGAGGCCATCCTAAAACTAAACCATGAATTGCTAAAAGCTTTATATCTCCTCCACCCATCGATTCTTTTTTAAATAAAAAATCTCCAAGTTTTTTAAGTAAAAACATAATAAATGAAGCAATAATTGCACTCATAATTCTATATAATAATATCTTATAACCATATATAAAGAATATTTCAATAACTAAAACTATTGCAAAAAATATTAGAACTTCATCTGAAATAATCATGAAATTATAATCACTAATAGTTATTATTAGAATTAGTGATATAAATGTTAAAGCAATTAGTAATTCGTAACTAAACCCAAATATTAAGAAAGCTAACATAAATAAAAGTCCAGAAACAGTTTCAAATATTGGATAAAACCATGAAATTTTTTGTTTACATTTACTACATTTTCCTCCTAAAAATAAAAATGAAAATATAGGAACAAGTTCCCATGGCATTAATTTATGATTGCAATTAGTGCAATGAGAACTTGGATATAATAATGATTCTCCCTTTGGTAACCTATAGCCTACTACATTATAAAATGAACCTAACACAGTTCCAAAAAGGAAAAAGCAAAAAGCATAATAAATCGTCATCATGTCAACTCCTTAAATTTGTTGTATTGTTTCATATAAACTAAACATTGGAATTACTATTGATAAAACAATTACACCAACTATTGCAGTTAAGAAAACAAGTAATATTGGTTCCATTAATGTTTTAATTTTAGTAACCATATCTTTATGTAAGTCTTGATAATATGCAGAAACTTTCTGCATCATTTCTGCTAATTGACCAGTACTTTCACCAGTCACCAACATCTCATATGCTGGAATTGGGAAAGCCCAATGATCTTTGAATGCCAAAGATATTTTTTCACCCTTAGCAAGATTTGCAACTGTATCAACTATTATCATTTTATATATTTCATTATTAGTTATTTTATTTAATATTTCCATACTATCAGTAATATAAACATTATGAAATAATAAAGATGAAAAAGTTTTTGTAAGCATTGTAACTTCATTATATATTATTACATTTCCAATAACAGGTAAATGCATTAAGAACCATTGCATTATAGTTCTAAATGGAGTTACTTTTTTATATAAAATAATTATTAATATAATAAATAAAACAATGCCAAGTACAATAAATAATATATTTGCTTTAATAAAATCACTGACTGCTATTACAAATCTAGTAAACGCAGGGATTTTAGATGCATCCATTGACTCATACATTTTAACAAATTGTGGCACAACAAATATTAATATAAAAGTAATTACTACTATTGAAATAAAAAATACAATAGATGGATACATCATAGCATTTACCATTTGTTTTTTAGTTTGGTTTGCTTCAGTATAATATTCAGCCATATCATCAAGTGATTCAGTTAATTCACCAGTTAATTCTGAAGCTTTAACCATATTTACCAATAATTTTGGAAATGTATTTCCTTGTTTTGCCATAGCGCTACTAAAACTTTCACCAGTTGATAAATCATATATCATTGTTCTAAATATATTTTTATATTTTTTTTGCTTATATTGTCTAGAAAGTATTTTTAATGCTTCAACTAAAGTAATACCTGCTTTTAAATAAGTAGATAATTGAGTTAAAAAGAATACTAAGTCTTTTGTTTTAAATTTTGGATTACCAGCTTCTCTATATAAATTCTGAATAAGCCAGTTAGTTTTTATACTATATACTTCATAACCTTCACTAAGTAAAAATGAATGAACTTCTACTTTTGAATATGCAGCAAATCGTTCTTTAACTATTTTTCCTTCAGGATTTTTAGCTTCATATACATACACTATTTTATTTGCACTTTTTTCAGCGTCTTTTCCATCAAATTCAAGCATTAGAGCTTGTCTATTTATATCTCTTTTGTTTCTTGCATTCTTAACAAATGATATATTATAAAATGCATTTTTAATCTTTTTACCAATAAGAGAAGGTATTGTAGGAAGCATTTTAAAGAAAGCAGCAAGTTTTTGACTAGAAGTCATTTGATTTCTTTGTTTCTTTAATTCTTCTTTTGCTTGTCTAACTTTTTCTTTTTCTAATTTTCTTTCTTCTTGTTCTTCAAGTTTTTTTCTAAGTTTTTCTTCTCTTAACTTTTCTTTTTCTAATTCTTTTGCAGATTGTTTCTCTAATTTTTCTTTTTTTATTTTTTCTTTTTCTTCTTGTTTTTTTATTTTTTGTAAATACTTATCATCATTTTGTTTTAATAATTTTCTTTGTTCACGTAATTCTTCTTTTCTTAATTTTTTTTCTTCTCTAGCTTTTTCTCTTTTAGCAATTAGTTCATTCTTTTTTTGAATTCTTTCTTGTTGTTTTAAAAGTTTTTCTGCCTGTAATTTTTCTTTTTTCTCTTTTCTTAACAATTTTCTTTGTTCATATAATTCTTCTTTTTTTAATCTTTTTTCTTCTCTTGCTTTTTCTTTTTTAGCAATTAATTCATTTTTTCTTTGAATTTTTTCTTGTTTTCTTAAATCTTTTTCAGCATTATCAACATTACGTTTTTTATTTTTTAATAACTTTTTATATAAATAAATAAAAGGTGTTGTAATTAAATATAAAACATATAAAATTCCTTTTAATGAATACATAATAAATTTAAATATATTATAAAATACAAAAAGTAAGCCTAGAAATGGATACTTTATAAAGTTTAATATATTAGACAAAATACTATTACTTTTATTCGCCATATATTCATACACTCCCATTTCTACTCTAACATTATTATTATAGCATAAAAATATATTTTGTAAAATATTTTTGTAAATAACTTAAAAAAAATAATAAATATTTAATTTATTAATATTTATTACTTATAATTAATCTTTTTTTCCTTTTTTATTCATTATATAACTAAATAGTTTTCTAAGTTCTGTTTTTGCTTGTGCATCCATTTTTATAAAGTTTAAACGTATTTGATATCCACTATCAAACGATAATAATATAGCACCTGATGTTGCTTTAAAAAGAACTGCTCCAGTTGAAATTGAATCATAAGGAATTATATGTATTTTTTTGCTTTTACTTATTGGATTACAATCAAAAAGTACCATTCTATCATTAGTAAAAACTCCTCTATCACTTAATGTTTTATATGCTTTATATATTATTTCTCCCTCATCAACATAATCTGTTACATATTTAGGTAAACTAGTCTTATCTATTTCTTTACTAAAATTAAAGTATTTTGTTAATTCTTTATATTTAACATATGCCATTTTCTTCACATCCTATTATAAGTATAACATAAAAAAAGGAAAATTTCTTTCCTTTTGTTTTATTTTTTTACACTTGATATTAACTGTACATATCTATTACCATTAACATCAAATTTTATTTCATATGTTTCTACATATGAACCGCAGAAAATCTTATCTCCCAAAATCATATATTCTAATGTAATATATTTAACATTTGAAATATCTGTATGTTTAATATTACTATATAATGGCATCTCTACTACTTTTCCATCATATTTAATAGTAACATTATGAATTTGTGGGAATATAAGTGCTACTTTAGTGTTGTTCTTTTTTGAAATACTTGCATTTGGTTTCATAACTTTCTCATGTTTAACACATACACCAGCTATTTTTTTAACACATGCACCATTAGTTTCGTATTGACCAAATGTAATGTTAAATTTACTTGATTTTTGATAATCTTGCATTTCTTTTAACTCTTTTAATTGTTTTAAATAATCATTATAAAGTTTTGTAACATTTTCTTTTGTTGTAGCTGAATTTATTTTTGTTGTTGCTTCAGCTAATACTTTTGTTCCCTCATCAAAATAATTTCCAGATAAATTGTCATCTCTATATTTCTTTAAGTTTGCAATAGCTTCTGTTTTGGCTTTTTCTAATTCCTCTTGTGTTAGTTCTTTATCTGTTTTTACTTTATCTAATTCTTGTTTAGTATCTTCTTTTATTTTGTTTATTTCTTCTATAGTAGTTGCATTATCTATTTTTTCTTTTGCAGCATCTATTATTTTATCTATTTCTTTTTGTTCATTTTCTCTATAGTTTTCTTTATCTAGATAATTTTCTAATTCATTTTTTGCTTCTTCTTTTGATTTTTCTAATTCTTCTGCTTTTGTTAATTCTTCATTTGTTTTTACTTTATCTAATTCTTGTTTAGTATCTTCTTTTATTTTGTTTATTTCT
>ERZ791716.1086-NODE-1086-length-13715-cov-3.087775_pt1 | contig 13715 bp, 10 predicted proteins | sample MGYA00510049_ERZ791716 | MGnify/ENA primary metagenome ERZ791716 (study PRJEB30046, sample SAMN00715135) | human gut metagenome | study: EMG produced TPA metagenomics assembly of the A metagenome-wide association study of gut microbiota in type 2... | reverse complement strand
TATGGGTAACCATGACAACCGTATTGCCGTATTTGCGGCTGACATCTTCCAGCAGCTTCAGGATCTCCTTGGAAGTGTGGTAGTCCAGTGCACCGGTCGGCTCATCGCACAGCAGAATGTCCGGATTCTTGACAACGGCTCTGCCGATCGCCGTCCGCTGCTGCTGTCCGCCGGAAAGCTGGTTCGGCAGCTTGTGGCGGTGCTCATACAGCCCCAGCGTTTTCAGCAGGTCGTCTACGTCCAGCGGGTTGTCGCTCAGGTACGCACCGACTTCCACATTCTCCTTGATATTCAGGTTCGGGATCAGATTGTACATCTGGAAAATATACCCCAGATGCTTCCGGCGATACAGCGTCAGATTCTTTTCGTTCATTTCCCCAATGGTTTCCCCGTGAATGGTGATCTTGCCGCTGTCCGGCGTTTCAATGCCGCCGATGATATTCAGCAGCGTGGATTTTCCGGAACCGGAAGGTCCCAGCAATACACAAATCTCGCCTTTTTCAATGCTGATGTCAATGCCCCTGAGCACATCGACACGGCTTTCGCCCTCTCCGAAATGTTTCTTGATTTGCTGAATCTCTAAAAACATGTCACACCGTCCTCTTTTTGAAAAAACTTTGTTTGGGCAATACCGCACAAAGATTGTGCGGTATTGCCTTTGGAAATTAGCTTTCGCTAACCTATGTGTACAATTTTCGGGAAACACTGCATGGGATCACATGTGGTGTTTCCCGATAGTTAGCTTTTTCTAACTTAGAATAGTATACCATAGCTGGCGGAAATTGTCAAGGTGGCATTTTAGAGAAGCGAAAATTCCATAAACAATTTTGCAAAACATTTCCAGCGAAAAATTGTGCAAAAACAGCAAAACGCCCTTTGCGGACGAAGAAAACTCCTCTGCAAAGGGCATTTCGGTATGAATCGCTATTCGTAATGGCAGATCACGTGGCTGCCGTTTTCGCTTTTTTTCACCTGTAACTGTGCCTCGAACCGTTCTGCCAGTTCCGACACGTGGGAAATGATGCCGATCGTCCGCTGATGGTCAGACAGCTGCTGCAATACCTGCACCGCGTTGTCCAGTGCAGTGCTGTCCAGCGAGCCGAAGCCCTCGTCAATGAACATGGCGTTCAGCTGAATGCCGCCGCTTTGCTGCTGCACGGTGTCAGAAAGTCCCAGTGCCAGTGCCAGCGATGCCAGAAACGTTTCGCCGCCGGAAAGTGTTTCCACACTTCTGGACTTGCCGGTGTACTGATCCAGCACGTCCAGATTCAGCCCCGAAGAAATGTTGTGCACCGTTTCTTCCTGCCGCCGCCGGAACTGGTATCTGCCGTTGGAAAGCTGGTAGAGCTTCTGGTTGGCGAACTGCAACACCCGATTGAAATAATAGGTCTGCACATAGCGTTCAAACGAGATGCGTTCGCCTTTTTTCAATGTACCGGTCATCATCTGATACAGCTTTTCCAAGGTATTCCCCTGTCTGGCTTCGCTTTCCCAAGAGCGATACCGTTTCTGTACCTCTCCGGCAATGGTCTTGCACTGCTGTGCCTGCTGACTGGACTGCCGGCAGCGTTTTTCAGTGCGTTCTTTTTCGCTGCGTTTCTGTTCCAGCGTCTGTTCTGCAGTTTGCAGATCATACGCCGGCTTGTCCTTGACTGTTTCCCGCAGGTGCTGCACCAGTTTCTGCTGCGAAGAAACCTGTTCTTTCTGCTTCTGCCATTTCTGTGCTGCCTGCTGCTGTGCCTGTTCCAGCTGCCGAATGGTGCTCTGCTTCTGCTCCAGCTGTTTCTTTGCCAGCGACAGCGATGCATAGGGCAGTCCCGCCTGACACTGTTCCCGTTCTGCGGTTTTCACTGCCAGTTCCTGTGTCAGCTGTTCCAGCTGGGCGTGGCTGCTCTCATAAGCCGCCTGTAACTGGGGCAATTCTGCCTGCTGCTTTGCCAGCTGCTGCTGCTTCTGCTGCTGTGCCGACAGCTGCTCTTTCCGTTCTTTCAGAAGCCGGTTGTTCTGGGTGATCGCTGCCTGCAAATCTGCCGCAAGCTGCTGAACCGCTGCGGAGCCGGCGGTTTCGTCCAGTCCGCAGTGCACCAGCTGTTGCTGCACCTGCTGTTCCAGCATCTTACAGCGTTCCTCCTGCTGGGTGAGAGATTTCTTATGCTCCTCCATTTGCTGTAAGGCGTTCTGCTGCCGTTCTTGTGCCTTTTGGAATTGTTTTTCTGTAACGGTGTCCTCCGTGTACAAAGCCGGACACGAGTGTTCCCGTGAACCGCACACCGGACAGGGCTCATTCTCCTTCAGCTTCCGTGCCAGATTGCCCGCCATGCTCTGGAAAAACTGCCGTTCTGTCCGGTCGTATGCCGGCTTTTCCTCGCTGAAATACCATGTTTCCGCCTGCTGGGCACGCTGGCTCCGGCGTTCCAGTTCTTTCTGTGCTTTCTGCTGTTCCGTCATCTGCTTTTGCAGCTGCCGGACGCTCTGCTGCCGCTGGGTGTCCTTTTCGATGGCATGTTTCAGATTGGCACAGTCCACCGCAGAATCCACGTGAACTTCCAATTCCCTGGAAAGCCGCTGACAGCTGGCGTTGGTTTGCTCCCAGTACAGCTTCGCCTGTGCACAAGCCTGTTCCTGTGTTTTCCGCTTCATCTGTAAAGCAGATTCTGCCGCCTGCAACACAGCAACTTCCTCGTACTTGGGCAGGCTGTGTTGCAGCAGGGTCACCTGTTCCTGCAATTCCGGTACCTTTTCTGCATCGGCATCGGCTTTTTTCGCCGCAGCTTCGCAAAGTTCCAGCTGAACAGCACCTTTCTGCTGCTCTTGTTCCGCCTGCCGCAGCTGTTTCAAAATGGCATTGTGCTGCCTGCCCTGTTCGATTTCCTGTAGCAGGGATTCTATGGCTTTCTGCTGTTCCTGCACCTGTTCGGACTGTGATGCTGCCTGTTCCGACAGTTCCGCCGCTGATGTTTTCAGCATGTCACAGAGTTCCTCTGCTGCCGCCATGCCGGAAAAATTCAGCCGTGCTTCATAGAGTTCTGCCTGTTTTTCGCCTGCCGGTGATGCCTGATGCAGCAGGGTCAGCATCTGGGTTTCCTGTTCCCTGACATGTGCCCTCTGCTGATCCAGCCGCTCTTTCAAAATCTGCTGAATCTTGTCACAATTCTGGGTGTGGAACAGCTGCCGCAGGATCTTTCCCTTTTCCACGGAACTGGACAGCAGAAACTTCCGGAATTCGCCCTGTGCGATCATGACGATCTGGCGGAACTGTTTGCCGTCCATGCCGGTCAGTTCCACCACTTTGTCCGTCACTGCCTGTGCTCCGGAACAGAGGATTTCTTTTTTCTCTGCCGTCTTATCCGGAAGAATCTCCCAGAGTTCTGCCTCTGCCTTTTGTTCTACCATGCCGCTGCCGCGGAGTGCCGCACGCAGGTACGGCGGTGTGCGATTTACCAGATACTGTTTGTTCCCGCAAGAGAACCGCAGTTCCACACAAGTGATCTGCCTGGGATCAGCATACTGACTGCGAAACTGCTTCGGATCACGGACATCGCCGCTTGCCGTTCCATAAAGGGCGTAGCAGATCGCATCAAAAATGGTAGTTTTTCCCGCACCGGTTTCGCCGGTAATCAGATAGATCCCCGACTTGTCAAAGGGCGTAAAGTCAATGCGGCATTCCTCTGCAAATGCCCCGAATGCTTTCATCGATAATTGCAATGGTTTCATTTTTCCTGCTCCGCCTCCTTACAGATTTCTTCCATCAGCTGATACGCCTCCGGTTCTTCCTCCAGCTGATACTGATATACGCTGTCCAGAAAGCCGTCCAGCAGTTCTACAAGCGATTGTTCCGGCACCAGTTTCACTTCCGTATTGCTGGCGGCAATCTGCTCCTCCTGATACAGATACATCAGTTCCATAATATTGGGATAAGACATTCGCAGTCTTTCCAGAGCATAGGGGATCAGTTCTTTGTCGGTCAGTTCTGCACGAATCCAGTCTTCCGAAGGCTCTGCATGCTCCAGCAGATCTTCCAGTTTTCCCTGAATGACACGCATATCCTGTTCCGGCTGCAGGGGGATCGTGGTGACGGTCAGGTCATCTTTCGCTTTCCAGTCCAGCAGTGTGACGCTCTTGTTTTGCAGGCTTTCCGAAAACGAATACTTCATCAGAGAACCGCTGTAGCGAATCTTACCGCTTTTTACCCATTGTGGCTTATGGATATGCCCCAGTGCCACATAGTCAAATGCCGAAAATACCGACGCTTCCACCAGCTGTGTGCCGCCCAGCTGCAATTCTGATTCTGACAGTTCCGGCCCGTCGCCGTTGTGCAGCACGAAGCCATGGTACATCAGCAGATTCCGGTCATTTTCTGACAGCGGTGTCTGCTCGAGAACATGGGCGATGCCCTCTGAGAGGCTGTGGAATTTTTCGTCCGGATACAGAGAGGCCAGCGTGGACTGCTTCACAAAGGGCAGCAGACACAGGTGTACTTTTCCGTATGCATCTTCCAGATCGTAGGTCTGCATCTTTCCGGTAAAGGTTCCGGCAATGTAGACCTGCTGGTGTTCCAGCAGCTGGCTGCCGAATTGCAGACGCTCTGCGGAATCGTGGTTGCCGCTGATGAGAAATACCGGTATCTGCCGCACCGACAGTGCTGTGAGGAACTCGTCCAGCACGGTGACAGCTTCTGCAACGGGTACGTTTTTATCGTAAATATCCCCCGCCACCAGAACCGCCTGCACCGCCTGTTCTTCGGCAATGGTCACCACCTGCTCCAGCAGTTTTTTCTGTTGGGGCAGGAACGAATAGTTGTACATTCGCCGCCCCAGATGCAGATCGCTAAGATGTAAGATTTTCATGAAAGCTTCCCCTTTCTGTGATTTGGTATCCCCATCATAACATATCAGTTTTTCAAATACGATAGTTCTAGGCGATTCACATATTTTTTACAATTGCAGCAGCAACCGGTCGATCTCTGCCCGTTCTGCCAGACCCTCCGAGAAAGTCGTAGCCCCGCCGGCGGCAGTGCCCAGCTTGAGGGCATCGGTATAATCTCCGGTTTCCAGACCGGCAAGAAAACCGGCAAGCATAGAGTCGCCGGCTCCCACAGAATTTTTCACAGTACCCTGACACACCCCGCAGATATGACAGGTACCAGCTTCGTCCAGCAGCAGTGCCCCCTGTTCCGCCATGGAAACCAGCACATTTCGAGCACCCATTTCCTGCAATTTTCGGGCATAGGCTTCGATCTCACTGTGACTGTGCAGCGTGACTCCGAACAGTTCTCCCAGTTCATAATGGTTGGGCTTGATGAGAAACGGCTGGTATTGCAGCACGTTTTTCAGGAGGTCTTTGGTGGCATCGACTACAGTTCGAATTTGTTTTCCTTTCAGATGTGCCAGAATCTTTTCGTAGGTGTCTGACGGCATCGTACTGGGAATGCTGCCAGCCAGCACAATGGTGTCCCCGTCCCGCAGCTTGTCCAGTTTCCGGAACAATTCCACAACTGCTTCTGCCCCGATGGCAGGTCCCTGCCCGTTCAGTTCCGTTTCTTCTCCGGACTTGATCTTGACATTGATGCGGGAGAAGCCCTCCTGCAAATGCACAAAATCGGTGGCAATGCCCTTTGCCTGCACACCTTTTTCAATTGCCGCACCGGTAAATCCTGCCACAAAGCCCAGTGCACGGGATTCCAGCCCCAGTTCTTTCAGCACCATTGAAACATTGATGCCCTTTCCGCCGTAGTAGATCTCCTCTGTACGGGAACGGTTGACCATACCTACCTGCATGGCATCAGTATGCACCACATAGTCAATTGCCGGATTAAAAGTCACTGTATAGATCATCGACCAAACCTCCTGAATGCATCGGGCAACACGGCAGCAGGTTCGCCTGCCGACGCATTTTACGCACAAGCTTTGTGCAGTGCTGCCCCAAATATGTTCACACAAATATTTCCTTTATTGTACCACACCTTTTTATAGATTGCAAGCCTGTCATGGCAGCAATTCGCAATGCTGTCTGATATATATTGCACAATTTTTTTCTGCGATCCAGAAAAGATTTTCTCCGGTTTACAGTTACTTCAAAAAGCGTTGCGGAAATCTTTTCAAGCCGGACTTGACAGAGCGAAAAAAGCATGCTATACTAAATCCGGTATCTGTTAGAAGATACTAACTACCATTCTACGGAAAGGAATCGTTTCCAGCATGAAGCATCTGCACCTATGGGCAATCGGACTAGCCGGACTGCTCTGCCTGACGGGCTGCACCAGTACGGCATCTTCGGACAGCACTTCCGCGTCAACTGGCACAGCGACAGACAGCACAGACAGTTCTGCCGCGGACGCAGTCTACGAAGATACGCAGGAATTTATGGGTACTTATATCATGGTTCGCACCTACGGGGAACACGCCCAGGCCGGTGCAGAAGCTGCCTTTGCCCGTGCCAAGGAACTGGAACAGGTCTTTTCCAACACCATTGCGGATTCCGAAGTCAACAAGGTCAATGGGGCGGCAAAAGCTGCTGTGGGAACAGAGATCCCTATTTCCGCAGACCTGGGAAACGTACTGTATGCGGCTTTGGAATACGGCGAAAAAAGCGGCGGCATGCTGGACTGCACCATTGGCGACCTGATCGACCTGTGGAGCATCGGCACCGACCACGCTGCCATTCCCGCAGACAACTGCATACAGGCACTGCTCCGACCGGAGGGCTGGAGCGACGTCCGCTATGATGCACAGAGCAGTTCTCTCTCCTTTTCCAGTGATGCCGTTACACTGAACTTCGGTGCAGTGGCAAAGGGGTATATCTCCGATGAAATGAAAAAGGTGCTGGAAGAAGAAGGTGTCACCTCTGCCCTGATGAGTCTGGGCGGAAACGTCATGACGCTGGGCACCAAGCCCGACGGCAGCAGCTGGACAGTTGCCATTACGGATCCGTTCTCGCCGGAAAGCTTAATAGGTTCCGTCACCGTCACCGGACAGGCTGTTGTCACTTCCGGCAACTATGAAAAATATTTCGAGGAAAACGGGAAACGCTATCATCATATTCTGGATCCCTGCACCGGTGCCCCGTCGGAATCTGACGTGGTCAGCACTACCATTATTGCAGACAAGGGCATTGACTGTGATGCACTTTCCACTGCCACATTTCTCATGGGGGCAGATGCCGGCATGCAGCTCATCGATTCGCTGGACGGCATTGAAGCGGTTTTCATTCAGTCGGACGGCTCTGTTGTCACCTCGAAGCACATCGACAAGTATCAGTTACAGGTAAACAATTCATGAAAAAAACGCTGATTCTCATTGGCATTACCGTTGTACTGCTGGGCGGCGGGATTCTGGGCAGCTTGTATGTCATGCACCACAAGCAGCCGGAAAAAATCGCCCGCATCTATCAGCAGGACAACTTATTATATGAAATCGACCTTTCCACGGTCAAGAAATCCTACACACTCACCATTGACGGGGAAAACGGTGCGAAAAACGTCATTCTGGTGGAACCAAACCAGATCTCCATGCAGTCTGCCACCTGCCCCGATCACCTTTGTGTCAAGCAGGGAGCGATCTCGGACGGTATTCTGCCCATCGTCTGTCTGCCGAACCACATTCGCATTTCCATTGCATCTGACGAGGAGGGGTCTTACGATGTCCAAGTCCGTTAAGCATCTGGTCATGCTTGCCCTCTTTACCACAATGGCTCTGACGATCTTTGTGGTGGAGGCACAGATTCCGGTGCCGGTTCCCATTCCGGGGGTAAAGCTGGGACTTGCCAACGTCATTACCCTGATCGTGCTGGTGGTCTACCGCCCGCGAGATGCCTTTGCGGTACTGGTACTGCGGATCCTGCTGGGTTCCATATTCACCGGTACGCCGGTGTCGTTGCTCTATTCCCTTACCGGCGGAATCCTCTGTTTTCTCGGCATGGCACTGCTCTGCAAGCTGCTGCAAAAAAAGCACCTGTGGTTCATCAGCATTGTCGGTGCCGTGCTCCACAACGCGGGACAGATCCTTGCGGCAATTGCGGCGATGCAGTCGGTACAGGTCATTGCCTACTTCCCGTTCCTGCTGGTGACGGGATGCATTACCGGTTTCTTCACCGGCATTGCGGCAGACCGTGTCATTCACTTTTTGCCGAAATCTATTTTTCCGAAGCCGGCAGAGAAACCTGCCAAAAACGGAAAGCACTCATAAACTGGAATTTTTGATTCCAGTTATTTCTTATTTGTTAAGTTAGTTTAAACTAATTAGTTGCAGCTAATTACAAATCCTATTGGATAGTGTATCCTGCAAGATTGCAGGATTTGCTATAAGGCAATACCATGCAGCGTTTTTTGCGGTGTTGCCATACACAATATTTGTGCTGTTCATCGCAATGCAGCACGGAAGAAAAATTCAGGAGGTTACTATGCGAGAGATCAACTGGAAAAAGCTTGTCGGTGCAGCGTCTGCCGCTGTACTGGCAGCTACACAGGTCGCTCCGGCGATCACGGCGTATGCCGAAGAAGCAGGCACCACAGATTATGTGTACTGTGCCGCATCTTTGACTTGGGCAGAGTATTGGGAGAATGAAGGCGTTTATCTGGACAGTGCCGCAGACGGCAACTGGGAGGCTTCTTCTGCTGATGCCGATTCCCACGGAGAAACCGACTTGGGTGCATATGATGCAGTCACCCGTGCCACCAGCAACCACGGTCTGCACCGCGGCAGCTATCAGTGCACCGTAAAGGTATTTGATACCGACGGAAACAGCTACGACTATACCGGCAAGGGACAGAACGAATCTGTCGATGTGGTCAGCGACAGAGATGCTGGTACCACAACCATTATGGTAGACGGAAAAGCGGCTGGTGCATACGACCACTCTGTGATCGTGGGACCGAAATATGTTCCGGTTGCTGTTCCGGCAGCGGATTATGAGGACTTCAAGAAAGCCTATACGGTCTATGAAAACGGGACAGAAGTCAAGGGCGGCTATACCGAAAAGAATCTGGTCAATATCGACGAAGAAGTTCAGGTAGATGCCAACACTTCCGGCATCAAGGTGGCAGAAAAGCAGGAGGACGGCACATTCCAGTTCTCCAAGCGTTCCACCTCTGAAACACCGGAGGGAAAAATGGTAGACAAGGACGCGGTAGAAATCAGCGAAGTACAGCACGATTCCGGCTACGGTGACTTTATCCGCGTGGACATCAACGGAGATTACGGCGATCTGGGTGCTCATATGTACGCAGTCCGCTGGGATTACTACGGCAATGGTGACACCGTTCTGGCTACCTACGGCACCAAGTTTGCCACAGACAACTGGATGCACAAGTCCATGGGCATTCAGCTTGGTCTGACCAAGAGCGACCGCTGCCAGCTGCCAGAGGGTACTGACGGCTACGGCAGATGGGACGTTACCGTTTATGCGACCGGCTATCAGGACTTCACATTCACAGTGGACAACGAACCGGAACAGTATGTTTACGGTACTATGAATCTCCCGTATGCAGATTACTATTACGGTGAACTGGGCAACAAGACAGATACCACTGACGGCAAGATTTCCTATGATGCAGATCTGGCTGGCAATGCTGGCATGCGTGCAGAAGGCACTTATGATGCAGTGACCTCTGCAACAGGAAAAAAGTGGAACAGCATGTTTGCAGACACCACGTATTCTTCCGAAGCTGATGAAAATGGCGGCGGCAAGATTCTGGGCGTTTCCGGTGTAGAAGTTGCAATCGAACAGAGCCTGTATGACCAGCTGACTGCTGACGCAAAGGACAGCAAGACTTCCGGCGTACTGGGCAGCCTGTTTGCAGGCTTCACCCCGAACGAAGATCAGACCGTTGTTCCGGCAGCATACAAACAGCTGTTCGCAGACGGCACCTTGTCCGCAACCATTACCGCAGAACCGGAAGTTGACCTGACCAACGTCACGCCGACTCTCAAAACCGACAGCAAGTACGGTGACTATCAGCTGAAGATGGACGGTCTGGATCTGGGCGAAGGCAATCTGGTTTACGGCGTGATCGTCAAGACAAAGACCGGCAGCTATGGTATGCTCCAGCTGGAAAACATCTGGAAGGGCGGCTCTGAACTGGCATGGTCTGCCGGCTTCAAGACCACAGAAGTGCACGGAAACAGCCTGCGTTCCACTCCGTATGCTGCAACCTCCGGTGACACCATTGTGGAGATCAGCTATCTGACCAGCAAGGGCGAATACAGCGTACACCTCGCAGACGGACTGTATCTGCCGAAGAAGCACAACGGTACTGTTACCGCAGAGAGCGTTGCAGTTGCTGCCGGCAGCATTCCGGTAACGCTGGCAGACCTGCCGGAAGATTTCTCCGCAGCGGTTTCCGCAGACACGCTGACTGGTGCTGCTTATGCAGACAGCAAGATGACCTTTGATGCCAAGAGCGTTCTGCCTGGCAGCTATACCATTACCGTTTCGGATGAATCCAGCGTATATGCACCGATCTCTACCAGCGTGATCCTGACCACCGATGCAATGCCTGCTGCATATGATGCAGAAAAGGGTGCTGTTGTTGCTGCAAAAGGTGCTACCGCAGACGATCTGGCTGCATATCTGAAGAATGTTTCCAAGGTTACTGTAAACGATACCGCATATAATGCAACCGGCAAACACGGTGTCAAGATCATCGACCCGACCACCGGTGAAATTCAGGCAGATGCAGAAACCCGTGACGGTGCAGTCTTTACAAAGTCCGGCACATACAAGCTGACTGTGGAAGCAACTGGTTATACCACACCGCTGACTTTCGAAGTAGAAATCGAAGTGACGGACTCCAGAGCCGACGTGGATCTGGACGGCAGAGTGGATTCTACTGACGTCTTCTACATGATGCTGTACACCGCAAATATTTCCGCAGGCAACGCTGACTTTGTTCTGAGCGAAGACGCTGAAAAGAACAAGCAGATGATTGCAGCAGCCGATGTGGACGGCAACGGTAGCGTAGATTCTATCGATGCATTCTATGCCCTGTACTATGTGGCAAGCAAGGGTGCAGGCGTGAATGTGACTTGGGAAGACATTATCAAGTAAGCAAAGACACTTCATAAAATCCTCTGAAATAAACACAAAACCGGCTCTGTTGGAGAAGTACTCTCTACAGAGCCGGTTTTGCTGTGCCTGCTTGTCACCAACCATAGAACCTTAGTCCCACCTTAGGTTTTAGATCGTTCTAAGCTTTTTACACGCAATTTCAAGCATTTTCTTGATCTTAGCACCTTAGACCCTAATATTGCGTACCAAACTGATAACAAGCTTTGTTCCGTGTTTCTCTAAGGTTTCTTGTTATCATTCTTATTGTTAATTTTTTTAACTTGAAAATTGGTTCAGAATGAAAAACATATCGGCAGCACTGCACACGGTAATGCTTGCTGCATAATTTGCAAAAGCACGGGCTAAGGGACTATTGTTGCAATTTATCACGCAGTTCCTATATTTTTTCCTAGTCCATTGCTGGGGCTAAGGTGGGACTAAGGTGCTAAGAACCTGTTCAGAATCTAAGGCAATACAAACAAAAGCGGTCACACCGTCCTTGAAATGAGGACGTATGTAACCGCTTTGATACATTCACAGCAATTCCGCAAAATACCACACGAATCAGATTCCCGCCAGAATCAGCACAGCAGCCAGTATCACTGCCCGCAGCACAGCAAACCAGATCTCGTTTCCGCGGAAGAACCGGAAGCCGCTTTCTGCGTTTTTCTTAGGACAGATTTCCAGACACTTCTGACACTGGAAGCAGTCACCGTTTCCGTTCCAGCTGCCCTTTTCCGGCAGTTCCAGATCGGACGGGCAAACCTTCTGACAGGCAGTACAGCCCTTTGCACAGTTCCCCTTTTTCCGGCGGACGGAAAAGAATGGCAGCACCGGCAGCATTGTAAAGACGGCTCCCATCGGACACAGGAACCGGCAGAAGAACCGTTCACAGAACACCATGCCCGCCAGAATCAGCACCAGCAGCACACAGCCCAGCCAGTAAGCACCTACCTTGAAGTTGCCGGAGCGAAGCATAGAGAACACGTCCCACGGGCTCCATCCAGTGATCTCGCCATAAACGCCGGTAAAACACAGCAGCACAATGGCAAGAAGCACTGCGTATTTCAGGAACGACAGAGGCTTCTTCCAGCTTTTCTTCAGGAGAACGGGCTTCTTTTTGCACTTCTTACAGAGAAACAGATACAGAGCATGCACCGCATCTCCCAGTGTACCGAACGCACAGGCGTAGCCGCAGAAGAATCTGCCGAACACCACCGTATACGCACACAGTGCCAGCAGCACAGTGAGAAACGAACTCATCACCACGGGAGAGCCAGTGCCGATCTGTGTCAGAACGGACTTGATGCCGGAAAAGGCTGTGGTAAATGCCGAGGGCAGAAAGAGGAAGAACAACAGCTGAATGGCTGCCCGCACGTAGGCATGTACCTTTTTGGGAGTGAAAAACTTTTTATTCATGCTGCACCGCCTTTGCCTGCTCCAGTGCATCTTCCACAGCACCCAGAATGCCCCTGGAACTAAACGTTGCACCGCTGACGGTATCCACCTCTGCGGTCTGTTCGTCCAGCATCTCATCGATCACGCCCTGTGCAGCATCGAAATAGGCAGTGTCCTCTTTCTCGGCAGAAAGCACGGTACAGTCTGTGATCTGTCCGTGTTCGATCGTGACTTCCATTTTTACCGGTCCGCCATAGCCCTGTGCCTCGCCGGTGTAAGTTCCGTCTGCATAGAGAGAAGCCGATGCCGCATTCTCCTCCGCAGCCTGAGCCTGCTGCTCTGCCAGCTTTTGTCTTGCGGCAGTTTCCTGCTCTTTCCGGTCATTCACCACGGCGTTATAGGTACATACCAGCGAAACCGCCAGCATGATGTTGATGATCTTTACTGCAAATACCTGCACGATTTCTCACGCCCCTTTCCTTGCCTGTTCCAGTGCATTTTCCACGGCACGGACGATCGCATCAGAGGAACAGGTGGCACCGGAAACGGCATCAATGCTGTCCGTCTGCTGCTTTTCCAGAATCTGTGCAATAGTGCCGGCAATCTTTTTGGTACCGTCAGCGGCACGGGAAATATAGCGGTCGTTCAGCTTGTCGTATTCCGCACCGGAGCCATTGATATTGGAAATGCTGACGATCTGGTCGTTCTCGATCTGCACTTTCAGTGACAGTACATATTCGGCAAAGTCTTCGTCAGCGTCCGGATAGCAATCCGCAGTTCCCTCATAAGTACCGTTTTCATAAATGGTCGGGACCGGCTCTGTTGTCGTTTCCGTGTTGGTCGTACCGGTAACCGGTGTGGTGGTGGTTTCCGGCGGTGCCGTTGTCACTGCGGCGGTCGTGGTCGTTGCAGGCTGTGCCGCCTGTTTTGCCGCTTCCAGAGCCTCCTGAATCGCCTCCAGAATGCCCTCCGAACTGAACGTTGCACCGGAAACCGCATCTACATCAGTACTCTGCCGCTGGATCACCAGCGAGATCAGCGTTTCCGCACGCTTGAAAAACGCTTCATCGTCCTCATTGGAAACCACGTGGATCTTCTGAATGGTGCCGTTTTTCAGAGTCAGTTCAATTTTCGTGGTACCGCCATATCCCTCTCCGCTGCCGGTGTACACACCGTCCGGATAGGGGAATTTGCCGGTTTCCTGCGGCACTGCCGGAACTGTAGTTGCCGGCGGTCTCGTCTTTTGGATGTGTGTGAGTCGGGATGTTTGGAAT
>ERZ791716.1085-NODE-1085-length-13719-cov-2.276127_pt1 | contig 13719 bp, 10 predicted proteins | sample MGYA00510049_ERZ791716 | MGnify/ENA primary metagenome ERZ791716 (study PRJEB30046, sample SAMN00715135) | human gut metagenome | study: EMG produced TPA metagenomics assembly of the A metagenome-wide association study of gut microbiota in type 2... | reverse complement strand
CCCTGCGCAAGCTCCACTGAAAAATCTTTCCAAGAAGTTTCGCTGTAAGCACGCTTGACTTGTGTACTGTTCTTCTTTATGGTGAAATAATAGTATTCATCCGGCTCATCATTTTCCCAGTCGCCTTCCACATACCCTACCGCATTGGCGATATAGCTGAACGACAGCTTCACATTCTTTGTAGCTGTGAGAGCCAGTGTGGTCGTTTCTGTGGTCTTGAGATAGGAGTCCTTGCCAGCACCCTCTATGGTAAATTTCCCCTTGTCACCGCTGACGGTGATGCCCTGGCAATTGGCAAAGAAATCCTCAAATATCGCCTTTTCTGGAAGGGGGAACCAGCCGATCCGAAATTGCAGACGACGATTTTCAATGGATTTGAATTGCGTGCGGCAGTGGCGCCGTATACGGGAGGTGTCTACATGCATGCAACCGACGATAGAACACCGGTGACTTTTATCACAAGGTATTATCTGGATAAGATCAAGCGTTTGTGTGATGCACATGGAACGAAGCTGTTGTTTGTGACAGCCCCTTCCCCGGTCAATCATACGATGCAGCGGCACAATGAGGTGCAGGCACTTGCAGATGCGCTTGCAGTTCCATACCTCGATCTGAATCTGAATACCGAGGAGCTTGGAATCGACTGGAATCTGGATACCCTCGATGGTGGCGATCATTTAAACTATACCGGTTGTCAGAAAGCTACGGCATATCTGCAGCGGTATATGCAGACGCATTATACGTTGCCGGATCGCCGGGATGATGTACGGTACGAGGCGTGGAACAAGCAGGCGGAAGAATTTGAAAAACTGCTTCCACAACCTTAAAGAAATCTTAAACGATTGCTTGGTTTTATCTTAATATTTAAGTTGCTATACTATGTAACAGAACAAAGAAATGCGGCGGATGAACCTGCACGCATGGAGGACATTATGAAAAATGTATTAGAATATCTGGAACAAAGTGCAAAGATGTATCCGGACAAGATAGCAGTGAAGGATGCGGCATGTTCCTATACATATGAACAATTACAGAACAAAGCGAAATGCATTGGTGCCTGTCTGGCAAAGCAGACAACACCGCGCCATCCGGTCTGTGTATTTGCCGATAAGAGTGCGGATACACTGGCAGTCTTTTTTGGAATCGTCTATGCGGGCTGCTTCTACACACTGGTTGATCCTTCGTTTCCGGAGGCACGCATCCAGTCGATGCTCTCGGTGTTACAGCCGGATGTGATCGTGGATGGAAGTGATGCGTCGGAGAAGCTTACCGCGTGTGGCTACACAGAACATGTGGTTCGGATGGAAACGCTGACACAGGGGATGGATAGTGAATATACAGGTTCCGATGAAAATCAGTTACAACAGATCCGGGAATCTATGATTGACACCGATCCACTCTACTGTAATTTTACTTCCGGCTCGACCGGAACCCCGAAGGGGGTGCTTGTGGCACATCGGTCGGTGCTTGAATTTATCGATCGGTTTACAGAGATCTTTGATATCACGGAAGCCGATGTGATCGGCAATCAGGCGCCGTTTGATTTCGATGTATCAGTGAAGGATATTTACAGTGCGATGAAGGTGGGCGCAACCTTAATTGTGATTCCGAAAGCGTATTTCATGTTCCCAAACTCCGTTGTGGACATGCTCGATGAGAACCATGTCACGACGCTGATATGGGCGGTGTCGGCACTCTGCCTGTTGAACCGGCTGCATGGACTGAAACACAAGGTTCCGGCAGATATCAACAAGATTTTGTTCAGCGGCGAGGCAATGCCGATCCGGCAGCTTCATGCATGGCAGAGCTACTACCCGGATGCGATGTTTGTGAATCTCTACGGACCGACGGAGATTACCTGCAACTGTACCTATCACATTTTAGACCGGGCATACAGCGAGGACGAAAAACTTCCGATTGGAATTCCATTTCCAAATGAACGTGTATTCCTGCTCGATGAGGAAAATCGTCTGATTGAACCGGGAAGCATTGGCAAGACCGGAGAGCTTTGCGTGGCAGGTACGACGCTTGCGCTTGGATATTACAGAAATGCAGCGGCAACGGCGAAGGCATTTGTGGCAAATCCGTTACAGACCGATTACCCGGAGACAATCTATCGGACGGGAGATCTGGCAAGCTACGGAGAAGATGGACTGCTTTATTTCGCGGGACGGAAAGATTTTCAGATCAAGCATATGGGACACCGCATCGAGTTAGAAGAGATTGAACATGCACTGGCGGCGATCCCGGAGATCGAAGGTGCCGCATGCTTTTATGACCGCGAGAAGAACAAAGTTGTTGCCTGTTATATCGGAATTGACGATAAGAAATATCTGATTACCGCGATGAAGAAAAAGGTGCCGGATTACATGGTGCCAAATGTATTTTGTAAGGTGGACATGCTGCCACTCAACAAAAATGGCAAGACGGACAAGAAGCTTTTGGAGGCACAGTACAGGAAAGGAGCGTTTGCATGAATACAGAGGAGTTAAGAGCGGTTGCGGCGACGTATGGAACGCCGACCTACATCTTCGATGTGCGGGAAGTGGAAGCGCGAATCCGGTTGCTTCGCAGTCTGCTGCCGGAAGACACCGGACTTTGCTTTGCCGTAAAAGCAAATCCATTTCTGATCCCATATGTGGCAGATCTGGTTGATCGGCTGGAGGTCTGCTCGCCGGGCGAATATGAGATCTGCATACAGGAACAGATTGCACCGGAGAAGATCGTGGTATCCGGGGTAAACAAGACTTACGAATCCATGAAACGCATCCTGTCTTACAGCAAGGGTGCTGGGATCTATACGATCGAATCGGAAGAGCATGCGAAGATCCTGCGGACACTTGCAGAGAAAAATCAGATGCCGCTTTCGGTACTGATCCGGCTTTCGAGTGGCAATCAATTCGGCGTTGATGCGGAGACGTTCTTCCGGCTGGCAAAGGAGATACAGGAAAGCCCGTATCTGACACTGGCGGGCGTCCATTATTATGCAGGGACACAGAAGCGGCAGAGCAAGCTGGAGAAGGAACTTGATACCTTAACCGCATTTGCAAAGACGTTTGAAGAAGAGACTGGGACCGTGCTGAAAGAGCTTGAGTATGGGGCAGGCATGAAGGTTTCGTATTTCATAAATGACAGTGAGAAGGATCAGCGGGAAAGCGAGCCGGAACCGCAGATACAGGCACTTGCCGAAAAGCTTCGGACATGTGCCTACGGCAAAAAGACGATCGAGCTTGGACGGTTCCTCGTCTCAATGAGCGGCTATTACCTGACGCGTGTGATGGATGTCAAGCGGACGGCACAGCCGGGATTCCTGATCTTAGATGGTGGAATCCACCAGATCAACTACTATGGCTGGATGATGGGTATGAAACAGCCGGAGATTGAAGTTTTAGCAGAAAAAAGCGGCGAGGAAGAGCTGTTTCACCTGTGTGGATCGCTCTGTACAGTCAATGATGTGCTGGCGCGGGATGTTGCCCTGCATGATCCTCAAAAAGGCGATGTGATCTGTTTCAAACGATGTGGCGCATATGCAGCGACCGAGGGCATGGCGATGTTTCTAAGCCGGGAGCTTCCGCAGGTTCTGATCTGCAAGACAGACGGGAAGATCGAGAAGCTGCGCGACCAGATGGAGACGTATCTGTTTCATGTGTCTGCAACAACATAATACAAAACACATGTGGAATCATTGGTAACAATACATGAGAATTCATGGATTTATAATAAAGATTAGGAGGATTTGTAACATGGAAGAATTATTGGAGATTTTGGAAGGAATTGCACCGGGCGAGGATTTTGAGAACTGCACAACGTTGATTGACGATCATATCTTAGATTCCTTTGCGATTTTATCGCTTGTATCAGAGATCGAGGATACCTTTGATGTTGAGGTATCACCGGCAGAACTGATCCCTGCGAACTTCAATTCTGCAAAGAGCTTGTGGGAGATGATCTGCAGACTCAAGGAAGATTAGTGTAGGAAAGGATGAATCATATGGCGTACCATCTGCTTACATACAGTTTAATATTTTTGCCAGTTGTGATCGCATTGTACCAGTTATGTCCGGCACGGTTCCGGTTCGTGGTACTGCTTGCAGCAGATTATACATTTTTCTGTATGATAAGCGGTAAGCTTCTGGTCTGGCTGCTTCTGGCGACGCTTGTGACATATGGAACCGGCAGATGGCTGGCGGCGATCCCGGTTCGGCACAGTGACCTTCACGGAAAAGCGCTGACGCGGAAGAAGCGTGGTGTGTTGGCACTTGGAATTGTTTTGATCTTAGGGACGCTTGTGACACTCAAATACCTCCGCGTATTTGGGGTGACACTTGCAGCACCGATCGGTATTTCCTATTATAGCCTGCAGGCAATTTCGTATATGACAGATGTTTATCGTGGCACACAGGAATCCTGTAAGAATCCGGTTAAGGTGGCACTTTATTTGAGCTTCTTCCCGCAGATCATGGAAGGTCCGATCAGTCGGTTTTCCGAGACAGCAGATGCTCTGTATGGTGGGAACAGCATTCAGTTTGAAAATCTGGTCTTTGGTTACCAGCGTATCATCTGGGGGCTGTTCAAGAAGATGGTGATTGCCGATCGGCTGGCACCGCTTGTGGTAAAGGTGTTCAGCAGCTACAACAATTTCGATGGTGCGGCGATCCTCGTTGGGGTGCTGGCATACACGATGCAGCTATATATGGAGTTTTCCGGATGTATGGATATCATCATGGGAAGTGGCGAGATCTTCGGTGTACCATTGCCTGAGAATTTCCGTCAGCCGTTCTTCGCGAAGAATGCGGGTGATTTCTGGCGGAGATGGCATATCACGCTTGGCGCATGGTTGAAGGATTATGTATTCTATCCGATCTCACTTGCCAAGCCAGTGAAGAATCTGGCGAAGAAAATCAAGAAGAAAGCTGGATTTTCGGTCAGCAAATTCGTGGCACCGACGATTGCGTTATTCTTTGTCTGGCTGTCAAACGGCATCTGGCATGGACCACATATGAATTATATTTTTTATGGTATGTATTATTTTGTGCTGATCGTGATCGAGAATCTGACGGAGGAACCGTGCAGGAAGCTGGTGGAGCGATTCAAGCTTGATACAGAATGCATCGGATTTCGGATCTTCCAATTCCTGAAGCTGTTTGTGATCGTGAATATTGGCGAGATGTTCTTCCGTGCTGACACGGTTGCAACTGGATTTCGGATGCTGCGCAGAATCGTGACAGACTTCCATATCACAGCACTTGCGGAGACGAATTTCGGTGTGGATGTGCCGGATCTCATTCTGGCATCTGTAAGTATCCTGCTCGTATTCGTGGTGGATGTTATTCACGAGAAGGGGATTTCAATCCGGAGAAAGGTGGCGGAATGCAAGCTGCCGGTCCGTTGGAGCTTCTGGTATGCAGTTATACTTCTTGTCGTTGTATTTGGCGCATATGGCAGCGGATATACGATCGTGGATATGATCTACGCGGCGTACTGATAGAGGGATGAATAATTACGTGGAAGATGACATTCGATGTTTGGTAATTTGAAATATTATGGATTGCATGGATAGCGTAATTGTATGTGATTTACGAAAGAAGAATGTTTATGAAAAAAGAAAGTGGAAAATGGAAAACAACTCTCAAGATGGCAGCGGGCAGCGTCGGGTTTCTAGCGGGACTTTGTGTGGTACTGATTCTGGCAGGACGATTCCTGTGTCGGAAGAGTAACGCTGACATCTATGATACAACAGCTGTGCGCACGAAAGATGCGGAAGTGAAAAATGAAGTGAAGGATACGATTGACGTATTGTTCTTAGGTGACAGTGAATGTTATTCGAGCTTCAATCCTCTGCAGATGTTCGCAGAGCATGGCTACACCTCATTTATCTGCGGGACATCGGCACAGCGTATGTGCGACTCGTATGCGATTTTACAGGCGGCATTTGAGACGCAGACGCCGGAGGTCGTTGTGTTGGAAACGAACTGTCTGTTCCGAAGCGTGAAATCTAAGGGTGATTCGAAAGATTATGTCTTAGACCGTCTGTCCGATCATGTGGAGATTTTTAAGAATCATTCCCGCTGGAAGGATGCATTCGTAAGTACAAATTCACTGACGAAGAAAAAAGATGAGAAGAACCGTGGATTTATCAAGCGAAGCACGGTCAAGCCGTATGAGGGTGGAGCCTATATGCATGCGAGCGAGGAACGTAAATCTATGGATGCGGACGCAGAGAAATATCTGCTTTTGATGAAGGAATATTGCGAGAGTCATGGTGCAAAGCTTGTCTTAGTCAGTTCCCCTTCCCCGAAGAACTGGACGTATGCCAAGCACAACAGTGTGTCCGACTGGGCGCAGGAAAACGCGGTTACTTATGAAGATCTGAATCTGAATGATGCGCTGGGCATCGACTGGACGTCCGATACGAAGGATGGAGGCGACCATCTGAATTTTGACGGCGCGAAGAAGGTGAGTGCATATGTGGGAAACTGGCTATCGGAAGCTTATGGGTTGAAAGACAAAAGAAACAATCCGGACTACAAACACTGGGAGGAAGACAGTGTGGAGTATGCATCAGCAAGAAACTAGCTCGATGGGACATGCTATTTTGGAGGCAGGGATGCCTCCTTTTTTTTGAATTGGGGCAAAAACCTGAAATATGAAAAAATCCCCCAATAGGGCAGTCACAGGAAGCAAGCAGATTGGGGCAAAAACCTGAAATATGGGGAATCCCCCAATGGAGCAGTCACAGGAAGCAAGCAGATTGGGGCAAAAACCTGAAATATGGGGAATCCCCCCAATGGAGCAGTCACAGGAAGCAAGTGGGTTGGAGTAAAACAGCAGAAATCAGGGAAATACTCCAAGCTGGAAGAATTACATGAAGCGTGACATGGAGTAAAATCAGATAATCATAAGGATTGCTCCAAAGTCGACTCTCTTGCATAGGCATCTGCACCAAATCAATATATAATACAACCATTATATTACAAAATCGTAAGAAACATGTAATCTAGACCGATGGATGGAGGCTGGAAAACCATATATACTGAATACAGTAAAAAGCGGCAGGAACCCCAGAATTCCTGCCTGCAGAATGTTAGCAAACGAAGGGAGACTATCTATGAATGAGATATTAAAGCTTGACAATGTAGAAAAATACTATGGCAACAAAGCGAATCTGACAAAGGCGGTAGATAAGATTTCGTTCTCCGTAGAGAAAGGAGAGTTTGTCGGAATTATGGGAGCCAGCGGCTCCGGCAAGACAACGCTCTTAAACTGTATTTCCACGATTGACCGTGTAACAGCCGGACATATCTATGTGGGGGATAAGGACATCACAACAATCCGGGGGAATGAATTAAATAAGTTCCGCCGGGAAGAGCTGGGATTTATCTTCCAGGATTTTAATCTGCTGGATACGCTGACCGGATATGAGAATATAGCACTGGCTCTCTCCATCCAGAATGTAAAACCGAAGGAGATTGACAGCCGGATCAAGGAAGTTGCCAAGCGTCTTGGCATCGAGGAAGTCCTGAACAAATACAGCTACCAGATGAGTGGTGGACAGAAGCAGCGCGTGGCAGCAGCGAGAGCGCTGATCACCAATCCAAAGCTGATCTTAGCCGATGAACCGACCGGTGCCCTCGATTCCAAGTCTTCCCGCTATCTGTTAGAGAGCATGAAGGAGATGAATGAAGGGCTTGCTGCAACGATCCTGATGGTTACACACGATGCTTTCACAGCAAGCTATGCATCGCGCGTGATCTTCATCAAGGATGGTAAGATCTTCAATGAGATCCGCAGAGGCGATGATACCCGGAAACAGTTTTTTAACCGCATTATCGAGGTTGTGACAGTGTTAGGGGGGAGTTTGAATGATGCTCTTTAAATTATCCACCCGGAATATCCGGAAAAGTATGCAGAATTATCTGATTTATTTTGCAACATTGATCTTAGGAGTAGCAATCTTCTATGTATTTAATGCTCTTGGAAGCCAGACAGTTATGCTGAAGGTATCGTCAAATACGGAAGAAATCATCAATCTTATGAATGAGGCAATGTCTGTCGTCAGTGTGTTCGTGTCGGTTGTGCTCGGTTTCCTTGTTGTGTACGCAAGTACCTTCCTGATGAAGCGAAGGAAGAAGGAGTTTGGTATCTACTTAACGCTCGGTATGGGAAAAACACAGGTGGCAAAGATTCTGGTGATCGAGACACTGCTGATCGGCGTGATCTCTCTGGTGATCGGATTGCTGCTCGGTATCGGTATCTCACAGGGGATGAGTGTCGTGACGGCGAACCTCTTCGAAGCGGATATGACGAACTTCCAGTTTATGGTCAGCACATCAGCCATCATCAAAACGATTATTTATTTTGCAATCATGTATGTGATCGTCATGGCATTAGATGTAATCATTGTCAGCCGCGCCAAGTTAATAAACCTGCTTTATGCAGGCGCAAAGGCACAGAAAAACCATGCAAAAAACCCGGTTGTCTGTGTGCTTGTATTTATTATAGCGGCTATTCTGCTTGGAACTGCATATTATAAAGTGACAGCCGGTGTCCGTACAATCTCTGACTTTCAGGGACTTGGCATCCAGATCGCGAAAGGTATCATCGGAACCTTCCTTGTATTCTGGTCGGTATCCGGGATGCTGCTTGCAATCGTGAAGCGGTGCAGACGGTTTTATTATAAAGGTATCAACTCGTTCAGTGTGAAGGAACTTGGAAGCCGGATCAACACGACGGTGTTCTCAGGCGGGATTATCTGTCTGCTGCTCTTTTTTACCATCTGTATTCTGTCAAGCGCAATGGCAATCCGCAACTCAATGAACCATGTGTTAGAGAACTGTACCCCGGTTGATGTGCAGGTTTCAAAGCTGTATTCCTATGATGCAGCCGAGGACTATGATATAACCGGACATAATGTGGAAGAAAACCTGAAAGCCTGTGATATCGATACATCAAAGCTTACAGATGTGACCGAAATGATTCTCTATGCACCGGAAGAAATTCGTGTCGGAGATTTCTTCGGAAAGGCATTTGCAGAGAGCGGATCGGAGGATTATTTCAAAGAAGCATCGATGGAGACGATGCACATTGGAGATTATAATGCGTTTGTAAGCTCCTTTGGCGGAACGACAATCGATCTTGCAGAGGATGAATATGTAATACTCTGTAATTACGGGGAGATGGAACCACGATACAACGAAGGGCTTGCGGAGGGACAGACGGTTACGATAAAAGGAAAGACCTATCATCCGAAATACAGTACCTGTGTGGATGGAATCGTACACATCAGCAATTCAGAGAGCAATGCAGGCGTGCTGCTTGTCCCGGATTCTGTGGATATGTCTGACTGTGATTTCTGGTATGATATCTATTCCGCAAATTATAATACGACAGACCAGACAGAGGTGGATGCACTTAATGAGTACTATAGTGATGCGAATTTCTACAAACTGCAGGAGGCGAAGACAGAAGCAGTCTTAGGCGAAGATGGTTCCTATTATTCCATGAATTGCGAGACAAGCAAGCGGCTCCGTGATAACAGCGTGGGACTTACTGCGATGATCGTATTCATCGGCATCTACTTAGGTGTTGTATTCCTGATCTCCGGTGCTGCGATTTTGTCACTCAAGGAGCTTTCCGAGGCAGCTGACAGCAAGGAGAAATACAGAATCCTGCGCCGGATCGGAGTGGACGAGAAGAAAATCCGTCATTCCCTCCTGGCACAGTCGGGCGTGTTCTTTGCTATGCCGCTTTTACTCGCAATCGTGCATTCCGTCTTCGGAATGCAGACAGCAATGTTTATTCTGACCGCATTTGGACGGGGCGGACTGCTTGGTTCTATCCTGCTTGCGGCAGCCGTGATATTGGTGATTTATGGTATTTATTTTGTGATCACATATATATGTAGCCGTAAGATCATCAGCGAATAAATATCTTGAAAAAAAAGAATAAGTAAGCTATAATTAGCACATATTAAAAATATAATATATCTGGAATGTTCGATAACTCCTGTTATTTTTGAACCTACATTTACTTTAAACGGGATTCCTATATCTGTGATATTATGTCAAGCCTCCTCCGAGTGGAAGACAGACGATCACATGCGGTTGCCCACCTAGCGTCAGCTAGGAGTCAAAAGGCAGGAACCGGCATCCCGGATATATTTTTTTGGAGGAAAATACGTGAAAAAGAAGATACTCACGTTTATGCTTTTGCTGGTTATAGCCGGGGTAGTTATGATTGCTGGTCATGAGATCGGGCGGCATATGCACAAAGCGGAACAAAATACAGAAACAACGGAAGCATCCGTGGATTATAGCTTATATTACACATACGAAGATGTGGAAAAGGTCGTCAGTTATCTGACAGATACAAAGGCAGAATCCGAGGCGTTATCCCGCCTGATTGATCCTCTGAAAAAAAGCGAGGTCATCGATGTGGCATTTGTAAAGTCTGTGGCACAGACGATACAGGTGAAAGCTTCTATTTATGAGGAAGCCCTGAACGGAAAAAAGGATTCTGACTACGTGACGAAAGCGGAATTTGAGGACTTCTATGAGCGGATCGTCGCATCGTCAACGGTAAAAGGACTGCTTCGGAAAGATGTTCTGGTGCTTGCAATTTCCGAGGAGGACAAGACATCCTTTTTCGATGGACAGGACACCTACAATGCAGAATTTGAAATCGACGAAAGCTACGAGGGAAATGTGCTCGATGTCTATATGAAGAATGGAAAGATTTTCAAGATCAACCGTCTTGGCGATACCCAGATCACATTGCAAAATGTATGGGTGGAGTCTGTGACGGATGGAAAATGCACGTTTTTATATGGAAATCTGGAAAAAACCTACCCTGCCCGGACGGAGGAAGACATCCCGGATGGAGCTGTGACAGTTGCAACAAGTCTGGATGCGGACCGGCAGACGGAAGCCGGCTATGAGACGGCGGGCTATGTTGCAAATCTCGTGTTTGACTATGCAGGCATCTGTAAAATCGAACGACCACAGAAGGTGCTGCGCGGCAAAGTCATTTCGACGGGAGATACGGATATTCAGGTGGAAAATATCGGCGGACTCACACTTGGCGATTATTATAAAATGTACAATGTGTATGAGGATGCCGTGGACGAGGAAAGTCTGTTTCTGCTGCTTGGCTACTCGTATGTGGACATGTATCTGCAGGATGGAAAAGTTGGTGCTGTCGTGATTAACCAGGAGTTAAAAAGCGAGGATATCCGCGTGATCATCAGCAACGATGATTACTCTTCGTATGAGATGGAAATGGTGCAGTTTACGGCGACATCTGCGTTCACCGTGGCATATCCGGATGAGACGGAGAAAACATATGAGGCTGGTGAGACGGTCACGATCACACCGGAAGATTATGCGCCGGACGATACATTGACAGTAACACCGGATACGCACAGTGGTCGTATCAGACTGCTCAGTGTGACACGCGAATGTGGCAATCCGGAATACGATGGAACGATGGAGCTTGATGTAAAGGATGGATATATCTATGTGATCAATGAGCTTTCGTTAGAGCGTTATCTGGCAAATGTCGTGGCAAATGCAATGCCATCGGATTACCCGGATGCAGCCATGCAGGCGATGGCGATCTGTGCCAGAGGAACGGCGTATGCGAAGTTAAAGGATGAAAGTTATGCAGAATATCATGCACATCTTGACGATTCCAGCCTTTGTCAGGTATATAATAATGTGGCAGAGACCGATGCGTCGATCCGTGCGGTGAAGGATACATACGGGCTGGTGCCGACTTACCGGGGAACTTTGATCGTACCGATGACATTTAACACATCTTTCGGAACGACCTGCACGAATGCGGAGATCTGGGGCGGTGATGCGTATAGTTATCTGGAGTCCAATGTGGAGAATCTGGATAAGGACAAGATCGATTTATCGGATGAAGCAGATTTTGAGGCATTTTTGACAGAGAGTGATGCGTATACTATTATAGATAAAGATTCGCCGTATTACCGGTGGGATATTACATTTACGCAGGAAGAAATGACAGACGCGATTGAGACAGTTTTGGAAAACCGCAAATCTCTGATGGCAGATGCGATACTTGTCGAGGATGAAACCGGCGAGTTTGTATCAGCAGACGTGCCGGAGCTTGGAACTGTGACAGAGATCGAAGTTGCGGAGCGCACGGTGAGCGGTGTTGTATCGAAGCTTGTGATTCACGGAAGTGAACATACGATATCCATCAGCGGACAGAGCAATATCCGCGCAATCTTAAATCCAGTCAATCAGGAGATTGTACGGCAGGATGGTTCGACGGTAACCGGCTGGACATCACTTCCAAGCCCATATTATTATGTGGAGAAGACAGACGCGGGATTTGTCGTTCATGGTGGTGGATTCGGACATGGTGCCGGGATGAGTATCTATGGTGCCGGCGTGCTTGGCAGACAGGGAAAAAGCTACAAATATATATTACGGCATTATTTTTCGTATGTCGATTTTGCGTCGATCTATACGATGGATGATGGAGAGGAAACAGCAGATTCAGAATAACAAAACGGGGGATGTATGAAAAAGGTCGTTCGGTTTATTATCAAATTTGTGAACAAAGCAACCGCGGACAGCGTGCCAGCGTATGCGGCACAGGTTGCTTTCTTTGTGATGCTTTCATTTTTCCCGTTTATGATGCTGCTTGTCATGATCGCATCGAAGCTGTCCGTTATGAACACAAATGTACTTGGCTATATTCTGCGCGTTGTGCCGAGCGGACTCGAATCTTATGTAGCGTATATCGTGGATGATGTAGTCAATGCAAATGTGCAGTCGTTTACACTCATTACCGTGTTTGTCAGCTTGTGGTCTGCGGCGAAGGGCATTCAGGCACTCTCTACAGGGTTAAATAAGATCTATGGTGTGGAGCAGAACAAGAATTATTTTCTTGTACGCCTGATCTGTGCGCTGTATACACTTATATTTATGCTGCTCTGTCTGGTTGTGATCGCAATTCAGGCGTTCGGTTCACAGATTGCCCATAAGATTATTGATCATTATCCGGCATTTGCAGATGCAACACTTTTGATCTTAAGTCTGAAGAATGTCGTAACATTCCTTGTTATCTTTATCTTTTTGCTTTTAATCTATTACCAGCTTCCGAACCGCCGCGGACATATGAGGCATGAGTTTACCGGTGCTGTGCTGGCATCCGTTGCATGGATGCTGATGACACGGGGGTTTTCTGTCTATATTAAGTATTCCGCAGATAATTCGAAGATGTATGGAAGTATGACATCCATCGTATTGATTATTATCTGGCTGTATATCGGTATGCAGATTGTTTTGTATGGTGCAGAAATCAATTATTATCTGTCGGATCTGATCTGGAAATACCGGGAGAAACACCGGTTAAAAAAGAAAGCAGAGCGGGAAGAAAAGCAGAAATTAAAAAAGCAACAGGAAGAAAATACAAGTATATCTTAATCGCTATCGGTTGACACCCCAAAACGGATGTGCGATAATCAAACCGATAAATTACAACAAGATGGAGGGACAAAGATGTATAGTTTTGATGAAATAGCAAATTTCGACCCGGAGATTGCGCAGGCAATGACGGACGAGATCAACAGACAGGATCATAATATTGAGCTGATCGCATCAGAGAATATCGTATCCAAGGCAGTTATGGCAGCTATGGGTTCAGTGCTTACAAATAAATATGCAGAAGGTTACCCAGGTAAGA
>ERZ791716.1080-NODE-1080-length-13765-cov-2.856382_pt1 | contig 13765 bp, 10 predicted proteins | sample MGYA00510049_ERZ791716 | MGnify/ENA primary metagenome ERZ791716 (study PRJEB30046, sample SAMN00715135) | human gut metagenome | study: EMG produced TPA metagenomics assembly of the A metagenome-wide association study of gut microbiota in type 2... | reverse complement strand
GAAAGCTTCGTTTTAAACAGCAATACTTTTTCACATCTGCTTCACTTCAGGATATTATTAAAAAGTATAAAAAATAACGTTAAGTTTACGATGTTATTTAAAGGGATAATAATAATTGTGATAATTAAGCTTATAAGTGATTTATTTGACTTAACTGCAATAGGACTATTATTAGAGTATGTAGTTATGTGGGGACCACTTGCACTTGTTATTATTTTCCAACCGGAAATTCGTTCTGTATTAGAACAACTAGGTAGGTCACAATTACTTGGAAGACATAAGGTGCTAACTATATCTGAAAGAGAAAGAATAGTATATGAAATAGGTTTGTCTTTAGAGTATTTGAAAAAGCATCGTATAGGAGCTTTAATTGTAATTGAAAGGGATACTTCTCTTTCTGAATATATAGAAAGATCTAAAAAGTTGTATGCCGATATATCTAACGAACTTTTAGATGCAATCTTTTTCCCAGATAATCCACTTCATGATGGTGGCGTTATAATACAAGGAGATAAGGTTACTTGTGCTGGAGCTGTATTTCCTACAACAGTAGAAATGAAGTTCAGCAAAAGACTTGGTACAAGACATAGAGCAGCAATCGGAATAAGTGAGGAAAGCGATGCTATTGCAATTATAGTATCAGAAGAAACTGGTAGAATTTCGATAGCAATAAATGGTGATTTAAATTATAATTTATCTTTGGATGAGGCTAAAATGCTTATATTAGATGAATTAAAGCCAAAGAAAGCTGCAGAGTTTGACTATGAAATAGATGAGGATGGTGATATTGATGAGTAAATTATTTAAAGCCATTGGTCATTTTATTGATAAAAAAATAGTTCTTCCGATAGCAAAATTCTTTACTGGAATTTCTAAAAAGTTTAAAGGAAACGGAAGAAATTTTGAAAAAATGCTTACGATGAAGCCTGGAATGATAATAGTTTCCCTTTTAATAGCACTAGGTGTTTTCTTTATAGCGGATAGTAAAACAACGTCTTTAATTGAAACTTCAGCAGAAGTACTTTATGACCAACCAATATCTGCTACTTATAATGAGGAAGCTTATGTTGTAGAGGGACTACCTAAAACGGTTGATATAACTTTAATAGGTAGAAAGTCAGATGTTTATTTAGCAAAACAATTACCAACTAATGATATAACAATAGATTTAACAGGGTTAAATCCAGGGGTTCACAAAGTTAACTTAAAGTACAAAAAGGCATTAAGTTCTGTTGAGTACAAACTAGATCCATCGGTTGCTACAATTGTTATATATGAAAAACAATCTAAAGAAAAAGAAGTTAATTATGAAGTTATAAATAAAGATAAGATTGATTCTAAGTTAATGGTTGAGGATGTTTCATTAAGTACTGATAAAGTATTTGTAAAGGGAAAAGAAGCAACTATTAATGAAGTTGCATCTGTTAAAGCTTTGGTTGACTTAAAGAACTTAGTTGATCCAGGAGTAGGAGAGCAAGAATTAAAAGACGTTAAGTTAGTAGCTTATGATAATAAGGGTAAGAAAGTTAACGTTGAAATAGTTCCATCAAAGGTAACTGCAACGGTTAAAATAGCATCTCCTCAAAAAGAAGTTCCAATACGTGTTATTCCTAAGAATTATAAAAACATCGTATTTGGTAAGTCTATTAGCAGTATAACTCCAAACATATCTAAGGTTACTATTTATGGTAACTCAAGTAAGTTAGAAAAGATTTCATACATACCAGTATATGTTGACGTAAGTGATCTTAAAGAAGATAAACAATTTGCTTTAACAATTAAGAAACCTACTGGTGTAAGAGCTATGAGTGCATCTAACGTAACAGTTAGCGTATCACTTGGAGATGAGGCAACTAAGGAATTTGATAATATTTATCTAGAATATGAAAACTTAGGTGATGGTTTAGTTGTTCAAGCAGCAAGTCAAGATAGCACTAAAGTAACGGTTAGCGTTAAGGGTGTTCAAAAGGTATTATCAGATATGGATCCTACAACGATTAAAGCATACGTAGATTTAAAAGGATTAAAGGCAGGACAACATGAAGTACCAGTTTTAGTAACAGGTTCTGACTTAAGAGCTAAGTATTCTTCTAAGACTACTAAAGTAACTTTAAGAATAACTGAAAAAAATTAGAAATATAATAAAATAAGTTGACAAATGTACCGATTTAAAGTAGAATTTAAATTGGTACATTTTATAAACCCACATAAGTTTGCCGTGGGAAAGCGAGCTTATAAAGGAAAGGAAATAAAATATGACAACATTTATGGCTAATGCCTCAAACATTGAGCGTAAATGGTATGTTATCGATGCTAAAGGTAAACCACTTGGTAGAGTAGCTGCTAAAGCTGCTGTTATGTTAAGAGGTAAACATAAGGCTACTTATACACCACACGTTGATTGTGGAGATAACATAATCATTATAAACGCTAAAGAAGTAACATTAACAGGAAACAAATTAAACAATAAGATCTATTATAATCACAGTGGATACACTGGTGGATTAAGAGAAAGAACCGCTAAAGAAATGCGTGAAAACTATCCAGTAGAAATGGTTGAAAGAGCAGTTAAAGGAATGCTTCCAAAAGGAAGATTAGGACGTCAAATGTATAAGAAATTATTCGTATACGAAGGCGCTGATCACAAACATCAAGCTCAAAAACCAGAAATAGTGGAAATTTAAGGAGGAGAGTAAATGGCAAAAACATTCATTGGAACAGGTCGTCGTAAACGTTCAATAGCACGTGTAAGAATGACTTCAGGAAAAGGAAAAATTACCATTAACGGTAGAGACGTAAACGAATATCTTCCTTTTAAAACATTAGTTATGGATTTAAAACAACCATTAGAAGCTACTAAAACTGCTGATAAATTTGATATTGAAGTTTCAGTATATGGTGGTGGATTCTCAGGACAAACAGGAGCTATCCGTTTAGGTATTACTAGAGCATTACTAGAATATGATAAGAATACTGATCCAACTTCTGATGCTTCATTTAGAAAGATTTTAAAATCAGAAGGATTTATAACTAGAGACGCAAGAGTTAAAGAGCGTAAAAAATATGGTCTTAAAAAAGCACGTCGTGCACCACAATTTTCAAAACGTTAATATGTTACTACAAAACCAGGTTTGTTCCTGGTTTTTTCTTTTGTTTTGACATATTTTATACAACATAATAAATTATTATTTAGTTAGTACCTAGAAATGACAAATTTTAACATTATTTAATAAACTTTTAATAAAATTATGATATAATTTAAAATAGGTGATGCTAGGTGAAAACAAAAGAGTTTAAAACCTTAGATGAGCAGATTGAAATATTAAAAAGCCGTGGGTTGGTTATTAATGACATTGATAAAACAAAAGAATTACTATTAAGAGAAAATTATTTCTTTATTAATGGTTATAGACATATTTTTATGAAAAATCATAAAGATAGTTTGTTTATACCTGGAACTACTTTTGAAGAATTGTATGCTGTATTTCAATTTGACAGAAGTTTTAGAAATGTTTTATTTAAGAATCTGCTTATTGTGGAAAATAACTTAAAATCAATAATTGCATATAAGTTATCTAAAAAATATGGTATTAGAGAAAAAGATTATTTAAAACCATCTAACTTTTCTCAAGATATAAAAAAGGTAAGACAGGTTAATGATGTTTTAAATAAAATAAAAAGACAAATAAAACTAAATGGAAGGCAACATAGTGCAACACTTCACTACATTAGTAATTATGGTTATGTTCCTTTATGGATTTTAGTTAAATTGTTATCTTTTGGAATGATTAACGAATTATATTCCATACTAAAACCAGATGATAAGCTTGCAATTGCAGAGTATTATAATCTTGATGTAGAAACTTTAGGTATATATATTGCACTACTTTCTAATTATAGAAATTTATGTGCTCATGAAGACATTGTATATGATCATCGTACTCAAAAAGAAATTCCGGATACAAGGTATCACATGGAGCTTGATGTTCCTACTACTAATGATGAATATGTATATGGAAAAGACGATATATTTGCAGTTGTTATAATGCTTAAGTGTATGCTTACAGAAAGTGATTTTACTGATTTTGTAAACGAAGTAAGTTATGACCTTGACCTTCTAGACGGTAGGGTAAATATTATTCCTCAATCTAAGATTTTAGACAGAATGGGCTTTCCTTCAAATTGGGAAGAAATAGCTAAAATAAAATAGGAAGTGATAATGTATGCAAGATAAAATTGAATATATGGAGTCTAAAAAAGAAGAAAAAAAGCAAAATAAAAAAAGTAATAATAGAAAAAAAATTCCAAATGGAATTAAGTTTGCTTTGGTTATTTTGTTAGCATTTACTTTAGGATTAGTTATAATGTATGCTTATACGGAATTGAATCCTAAAATTATTACTAAAAATAAAACTATATCGGAAACTAAGGTAACTGATGAAGCTATGGAAGATGCTATAAAAAAGGTATATGATTCTGTTTTATGCATTGAAGTTATGAATAGTGATGGTTCTGTTTTAAGTACTGGAACTGGTTTTGTTTATTCTAAGGATAGTAAGTATGGATACGTTTTAACTAATGCTCATGTGGTTTCTAGTGGAAACAATATTGTAGGAGTACTATCAAATAATAACACTACTTCTTTAACTGTTTTAGGTAGTGATACTTATACTGATTTAGCAGTATTAAGAATGGATGTTAAAGATGTACTTGGGGTAGCTAGCATTGGTAATAGTAAAAATACTCCTGTTGGTAATACGGTATTTACGGTAGGTTCTCCAATGGGTTCTACTTATGCAGGAACGGTAACTAAAGGTATATTGTCTGGTAAAGATAGATTAATAGAAACGAGTGCTTCAAATAGTAATTCACTTGCATCAGAATCTTACATTGTTAAGGTACTTCAAACTGATGCTGCTATAAGCCCAGGAAATAGTGGTGGACCACTAGTTAATTTAGCGGGTGACGTAATTGGAATTACATCATTAAAATTAGTAGATGAACAAGTAGAAGGAATGGGATTTGCAATTCCAATAGAAGATGCTATGAATTACGTTGATACATTAGCACAAGGAAAAACTATTGAAAGACCATTAGTTGGCGTACAAATCCTTGATTTAACTAATAAATATACTTTATATAGATATGGTATAAACGTTGATTCTAGTATTAAATCAGGTGTTATTTTAATAAAAGTAAATAGTGGATATCCTGCAAGTGATGCTGGATTAAAAGACGGAGATATTGTAACTAAAATTGATGGTGAAGATGTTACTACGGTATCAGAGTTTAAATATCAGTTATATCAACATAAGATAGGTGATACAATAGAAGTTACGTATTACCGTGATGGAAAAGAAAATAAGACTAAATTAAAATTAAATAAAACAAGTTAGGAAACTATTGATTTGGTTTCCTTTTTCTTTACACTTTAAGTTTTTATGTATGTTAATTATATTAGTGTTTTGATATAATTACGTTAGGTGGTAATATGTTTAATAATTTATGTTTTTATTTTGTATTATTTTTAATTTATTCTTTTATAGGATGGTTAATGGAAATATCTTTTACATTATATAAAGATAAAACGTTAGTAAATAGAGGATTTTTAATGGGACCATATTGCCCTATATATGGCTGTGGATGCATACTTATAATACTTCTTCTTAAAAGGTATTTAAATGACTTTATAGCGCTATTTATAATGTCTATGGTAATATGTTCTATCCTTGAGTATTTAACTAGCTATATCATGGAAAAATTATTTAAAGCTAGATGGTGGGATTATAGTGATAGAAGGTTTAATATAAATGGCAGAATATGTTTAGAAACTATGGTTCCATTTGGACTTTTAGGATGTCTTTTGATGTATGTTATAAATCCATTTATAAGCGGAATTATATCTAACGTACCAAAGAATATATTAAATCCAATTGCAATTGTTTTATTTGTTTTGTTTGTTATAGATAATATAGCATCTTATTCAATAATTACTAAGTTACATTTGCATACTAATAAAATAGTTATGGATAATACTGAGGAAATAACTAAGAAGGTAAGGGAATATGTTTCAAACCATTCTAAGTTTGGTAAGAGATTAATGAAGTCATATCCTAATTTAAAAGTACTAAAGGAAAGATATAAAAGAAAAATTAAAAAGTTAAATAATAAAAAAGACAAGAATTAAGTTTCTTGTTTTTTACTGTGGATAAGTATTTTAAAATAAAAAGAGCGTTTCGCTCCAGAATTATTTACTAATATTATGATTTCTTTTTTTAGTAAATGCTGTTCCTTTGTTATTTTCTTTAGATTTTGGTGTAATATCAACTCTTTCTTCAAGAGAAACATCAATATTTCCTTTTAAAAATTTGTATAGTCCATTTAATAAGTTAAATCTTTCTGACTTATTACCTCGACAGTTTAGTGCAGCATTATAATAATCAATGAATTTTTTATTATCAATGTTGTTAGGATCTATATAACAATTACCAATTTTGTTTCTGTATGCATTAATCATTTTACTCATAATAATATAATAATACATATCAAAATAATCACAATCATTAACATTAATAAAACTTTCTAATCTTTTCATTCTGTTATCTATTACTATCATTTCACTTGAGTATTTACTGGATTCTATCTTTTTGAAATTTTGCTTAAATAATCTTAACGCAAAGTCTTCAACTAATTCAGTATTTCTATCATCTGCAATTATGGAATAAGTAATGTTATTTGGAATCAAGAAGCCTTGTTGATCAGGTTTGTAAGGGCAAGGTCTATCATCATCAAAAGAGGAGTTTGATAAATATTTATCATGTACCATAACATATTTAATTGTTACTCCATCTATCGTGTAAGATCCTTTAAACATTTCTTCACTTGAAGAATCTAATAACACAATCATTTCAATTTCATTTGCATTTTGCAAATTATTTTTATATATAAATGAACCAATATAATCCTGTCTATTAAGCAAGTCTTTATAAGCAATAAATTTGTTTACTATACTGCTATTTTTTTCACTTAAATTAACTTTCTTACTATTTTTCATATCATTTAAAATAACGGGTTTAGATTGATAGAAAGGAGGACGCTTATATATTTCAAATTCAAAATTATCTTTGCTCAAAGAATAAGATGATTCAATATATCTAACTAAATTATCTAATCTCTTTAATTTTTCTTCTTTTGCTAAATCATTAGAATTAAAACATTGCATAAACAAGATTATGTACTTCTCATCAATAGGGGTATCTATACCTAGAGCGGTTTCCTTATATTTTGGATCATTATATGCTCTAACTGCTTTATATATTTCTATTCTAGATATATTATTCATTTTATGATAAGCTGTCTTAATTCTATCTAGTAACGTGTAATATAATATATCAAATGAGTCATCATTAGATACATCTAATGATTTTAAGTCAGAAATTCTATTATCTATAACAACTAGATCATCAAGAACTTCTCCTGCTAAAGGAAGCTCAAAGTCTTTACTATATAATTGATTTACATATTCTTTTATGTTTGTAATACAATTATTTTTTTCAAAAATTGTGTATGCTCTTGAATATGCTGATTTAGGAAAGGAATTTCTTCTTTTATAGTCATTGTAAGTGGTAGAATATATTGAATCTTCGGTTTTTTCGATATATTCTACATCAATACCATTAATTGTAACAACGCCTTTATATTCTTTTTCTGATTCAGAATCACAAATGATGCATAAATCTAAATCAGATGTTTTATTATAATTACCAGTTAATCTGCTTCCATAGTACATCATTCCAATGTATCTAGGATCATTTAAATAATCTATTCCATATTTTTCTTTCATATATATTATAAATGCTTTAATTAGTTCTATATTTTCATTATTATAATTATTTATTTTTTGCATAATATAATCACCTTTTTCTTGTTTTATTTTTCTTTTTTAAACTTTTTTTAATTGCTCGTCTAAAAAAAGTAAGTTTATTATATATTATTTTCCTATATATTTCAATAAATTTTTCTTTTAATTATGATTGCAAGAATGAATTGCTGTGAATAAGTTATTTATGTAACACCATATTGGGTATTAATCATAAAATACTTTGAAGGAGTGATAATATGGTTATAGTTGATGCTGGACACGGTGGGACAGATCCGGGTTCATCAAGCGGAGATATAATAGAAAAAGACTATACTTTAAAGATTGCAAATTATATGTATAATAGATTTAAAGATTTAGGAATACCTACTGTTGTAACTAGAAGTGAGGATGTTACTTTAAATCCAACTGATAGAATAAATGTAATTACACCAAACATTACTAGTAGTGATGATATAGTTATATCTAATCACTTAAATGCAGGTGGTAGCGAGTTTACTTACCATTACATAATTTGATTGAGTATTAAGACAGCAGTATTTAGACGATTGAGTTAGATAGTATAATTTATCTAGAAAAGTGATAAATGACTTTAAAATAGTATTTATTTGAGAGATAAATGCTATTTTTCTACTTTTTAACTAAAAAAACATTAAATTGTTCTGAAAATCCTGAAAAAAATGTTGAAATATGATAACATATATTTATAAAGATGAGCAGTATTTAATCTTTTTAAGATGGATACTGCTTATTTTTTTGAAGTGAGGTGTTAAGTATGAAGGCATTATTTTCTAAAAAAGAAAAACTGCAAGAAGATGATGAAATATTTTTTTCATTAGCACCACGAGATGATGTTGATGAAAAAGATATATACTTTAATAGTTTTATGCAAGCACTTAAGCATAAAAGTAAAATAATTGCATTTACCGGGAGATATGGGATAGGTAAAACTAGTATAATAAATTCAATATTAAAAAAATTAGATAACAGTTATAAAAATATAAGAATATCCTTAGGAAATTATAAACAAACATCGGATGATAAAACTGATATCGACACTAATGAAATAGAAACAAAAATATTACAACAAATAATTTATACTATTGATGAAAATAAATTACCTATGTCTAGATTTAAAAGAATTAAATATATTAGTGGAGTTAAAAAAATCTTATTAGCAATAGTTTCATGTCTTATAATGTTTTTTATTAATCTTTATTTTCCGAATGCTTATGAGATTATATTAATTCCGCTTTATAATTTAATTCATCAACATTTTTCTGATACTGTCTTTTTTATATTTGGTTATTTATATTTTATAATTATATTTTTGTGTATATACAAATTGATTAGTATAATTCAAATTACTATAAATACTTTAGCTTTAAAATATAAAGATTTAGAAATTACATTTTCAAATAATGATGATAGGTCTATATTTAATAAATATTTAGATGAAATAGTGTATTTTTTTAAACAAACAAAAACTAGAATTCTTATTATAGAAGACCTAGATAGATATGAAGAAATTTCCTTAGAAATATTTAAAAAATTGAAAGAACTGAATTTTATGTTAAATTCTAATGAAACTATTTCTAAAAATGGTGGTGTAATTTTTATTTATGCTTTACGAGATGATTTATTTTTAAATCCAGAAGATCGAGTAAAATTCTTTGATAATATAATACCTGTTGTTTCAGAATTTTCAAGCCAAAATGCTAAACAATATATAATGGAACTATATAAAAAAATTAAAGATAAGTATGACTTATCAATTAATAAAAATTTATTTAGCATATTAAGTTTATATATATATGATAGAAGATTATTGAATAATATTTTTATGGAATTTAAATCTTATATTGATGTTTTAAAAGATAACCAAGATATTGATTATACACAATTATTTGCCATCATTAGCTATAAAAATCTTCAACCTTCAGATTTTGATAAAAGATTAGAATATGATGGCGATTTGTATAATATTTTTAATTCTAAAAAAGAATTTATAAAAATATTAACCAGTGAATTGGTTGAAAAAAATAATGAAATTATTAAAGAAATAAATGATGCCAAAAGTCAAAAAATTAAAGATATAAAGGATTTGAAAAAGTCTTTCTTATTAGATGCTTTAAAAGATATATACTCTAATAATTATTTAAATAGAGTAAAAATTTATATAGGTGATGAAGAGTTATCATTGGATGGATTTATCAATTATGAAATAAACATTGACGAACTACGAAATAAAGATATTTCTTGTGTTTTTTCAGGTTATAATCCCAGATATGTTGATTCAAAAATTAAAGATGAATTTTTAAATAAAATAGCGAAATTAAATTATGAATTTGAAAAGATGGAAGAAAAAATTAATTTTAATAAAAAGTTAATAGAAAAATATAGAGTAATGTCTATGGAAGAAATACTTAATATAACTAATATAAATGAAATATTAGTTAATGATGCTAATTATAAAGAACTTCTAAAAAATAAAATTTTAATTTCTTTGGTGAAAAATGGTTATATTAAAGAAAACTATGAAAACAATTTATCTTATTTTAAGTCAGGAGACTTAACTCAAGGAGATTATTCATTCTTAATAATGGTTGATACTAATGAAAAGTTACCATATAATTATGAATTGAAAAATATAGAAAAAATTATTAGTATGATTCAAGTAAAAGACTTCAATCAAGAAACAGTTTTGAATTTTGGTATATGTGACCATTTAATAAACAGTGGTTCATCTCTTAGACAACAAAACTTTTATTCTCAATTTAAAGGAATGAATGAATATAAATTAAAATTTTTAGATGATTATTGTAATTATGATGAGGCTAACTTTATCAAATTATTAAACAAAATATTTAGTGATGAGTTAATTTTATATTTTTTTAATAATTTGGAGTCTATAACTGACAAAAATAAATGGTTAAAATTAATATTAGAAAATATAAAGCTTAATTTAAATGAAGAAAGTAATATAGAGCTAAAAAGATTTTTAGAACAAAATATTGATTTCTTAAACCAATTTAAAATTAATGAAATAAGCACCTTTAATATTAACTATTTGAAACCATCTTTTGAAGAATACAATAAAATAGATGTATCAATTATAGAGTTATTATATAATAATGGATTATATGTTCCAAATAAATCATTTTATGATAAATTGATAGACTTATATGAACTTGATAATTTTTATAAAGATAGTGATTTAATAAATATATTGTTTGAAAATGCTAATTTTATCAATTTTAGAAATAAACTTATTAAATCAAAAAAATTTATTGAACTTTATAATAGATTTAAAATATATGATAGTAATGAACTTAATATTTTAAAAGCTATTAATTCTCAAGATTTAGACAAAAAAGATAAATTTTTAATATTAAAGAATGAAAATGAAAAAATCACTAATCTTAGTGATGTTGAAGACACTACTTTATGGAAAGAAATTATTATTGAAAATTATATTAATATATCTATGAAAAATATTTTATGTTATTATAATGAAATAGGAAAAATAGATGAAGTGTTGCAGGAAATGTTAATTGAAATTGGAAATGATTATAATATAATTGATGATAATAAATTTAAAGAATTTGAATCAGATATATTATATTCTAATTCAAATTCACTAATTAATTATAAAATTATAGCGAACGAATTCGATTTTGTAGTTTCTTCGTTTGATAATGAATTAAAAATAAATGAAGATTTGGTTGAAAATTTAATAGATTTTGGTAAAGTAGATTTAAATATCGATACATATAATTATTTATACGAAAAAAATATAAACTTATTGGCTAAATTAGTAATTAATAAATATGATGATTTTTTAAGTATAAAAAATGATATTGAACATGATACACTTATCATAGATAAAATAATAAATAGCACAATTGATATTAATAAAAAAATACAAGTATTAGATGTTATTGATTTATCAATGATTTCTAAAGAAGAACTATCAAGATTAATAAACGAAATAATAGAACATAATATTTTCTTAAATGATTCTATTGTTAGTCAGTTGTTTTCAAATTTAGAAATAAGGGACAAAATTAATTATTTTATATATTTACATAAATCTAATTCCGCAAATATTAAATATTTATATGAAATAGATGATAAAATAAGTAAAATAAGAAATGGGATTACTACTTCTTTATCATTTGAAAGTATTGATTATATTCATACATTAATGAATTATTTAAAATCAGTAAATATCATAAATAGTTGTGATATAAAAAAAGATAAAATTCGTGTGACATATAATAAAACAAAGATTTAATGGTGATTTTATGGAAGAAAATAAGAAACGTATTTTATCATCTATATTAACAGGAAAAAGTAAAGTTGATAAATATTTAAATGATTATAAAAGTTTAACAAATGATATTAACATGAATTTTGATATTGACACCCAAAATAATATAAATTCTAAATTTGAGCAGTTTCAAATAAATTTATATAATTATGCTAGATCAATCATTGATAAAAGTGAATATTTTGAAAAAAGTAATAAAATAAAATTATTATTTGATGAAGAAATTGTTCCAAAAAAATTAAAACAGAATTCTAATAAAAAGTACACATTTTTCGATTTATATAGGGCATTCAGAAATAAAAATGAACATTATGACAAAATTAATTGTGAAGAGGAATATATTATTTTTAAAACCAGTATAGATAAAGAAAAATTTTTTCAATTATATGATGTTTGTAATGAGGTTTTAAATTGTGAATTAAACAGATTAGAAAAAAGTGAAATACTGAACTTTATTTTATCAAATATTGAGATACGAACATCTTACGAAAAATCAATAATATCAATGGAAAGTGCAAATGAAAAAGGCAAAAAAGAATTTTCAAGTATATATAATCTTAATCGCCTGATGATTGAGGATTTTAAAAATATAGATTTTGAAAATATTACTATTGAACAATTAGATAATATTTGGTTTAAATTAAAAGATTATTTATTATCTGCAGAATATAAGGAAGAATTTATAAAGCGTTATGGATTAAATTTGTATAATGAAATATTAAATATGTATAATGATGACACTTCTTCTTTTGAAGAAGATAAAAAAAGGATTAGTAGTTATTTTAGTAAAATATATGAAATAGAAAAACAATATAACAAAGACGAAAAAAATGAATCTTAAGATTTATTTTTTTGTATAATTTTTATATAAAATAATTTAAGCATGTTATACCTAATAAGTAAGGGAAATAAAGAAAGTTTATATATGAAAACAATAGCAAACTTTTAGATGAATATAATTACAATAAAACATCCATAATATCAATTGTTATGTAGAAAATCAGATGATATGCTTTTTATAGAAAATAGTGAGTAATAGATAAAGAAATATTGTAGAAATTTAAGGCATTTTGAAGAAAAATGTCTTTTTACATGTTATAATAAATGTTAGATTGAAAATTGCATTAAGGAGGTAGTTATGGATTTACAATATTTATTTAATGATGTTTCATTATATACAAAAGAAATATTTAATGTTTTTGAACTAAAAGAAGGAAAGTATGAATTAAATAAAGCAAATATGGAAAATTTTGTAAAATATGTTGGTTTTGGTAGAAGTAAAATAATATCATATTGTCATAAATGCAAAAAAGAATTTCCTTTTTCTGTTACTACTAAATATATTGATTTTTATGATGATATTCAAAACGGTGTACCTACAATGATTATTACCAAAGGATTTTCAAATTCTCCTGGTGGTAGGATTGAAACTATAAATGGAACTATTTGGGGTGCTATGCCACCATATCCAGAAGAATATTTACTTAACAATAAAATTTGGTATGTAGAGTACTATTTTGAATGTACAAATAATAAAAGCCATAAATATTTAA
>ERZ791716.1067-NODE-1067-length-13887-cov-2.394014_pt1 | contig 13887 bp, 13 predicted proteins | sample MGYA00510049_ERZ791716 | MGnify/ENA primary metagenome ERZ791716 (study PRJEB30046, sample SAMN00715135) | human gut metagenome | study: EMG produced TPA metagenomics assembly of the A metagenome-wide association study of gut microbiota in type 2... | reverse complement strand
GCACCACTAATATCACACACAGCCTTAACTTTGTCAATATTTTCTACAATTGATGACGGTCCTGTAACTTTTACAGTTGTAGGTGTAACACTTACTGATGTAAGCACATATCCGTCTGCAGGCATTCCTTCAGTATCTGTCTCAATTGTATATTCCTTTGTAAGCCTGTTCTCAATATCAAGCTTTACGGCCGTTGTTCTTGGTGTAACTTCAATTCCTGTAACTTCTTTGCCATCTTTTACTACTTTTACATCAATGTCAACATAATCGGCAAATGATGATATTTTACTCAAATCTGCAGTTGCAACTATATCACTTGACTTAATGTCAGTAATTACACTTTTAGGTCCGCTAAGATATACTGATATTTTGCTTCCGTCCACAACTTCATAGGTATAATCCTTATCAGTAAGACTTTGTGCATTGATAAGTTCTACATTCACATTACTTATTGTAACACTCGTTGTCGGGTCATATATATTGACTATAACAGCCCACAAAACGATTGCACATTACACTGAAAGGATTTTAAGAGAAAAGTTGTTAAATATTTTTTCCTTCATTCTTTATTCTTCCTCTCCATATTTTGAAAGACTTTACATCTATTGTCCTCTTTCTTAAATATTCCAGTTTGTTACGCAATGAATGTTCATCTATATCTCTTATAAGTTCTCCTCCGACAGCTACTGATACAGCACCTGTTTCTTCTGAGACAATAATTGTCATGCTGTCTGTCACTTCACTTATTCCAACTCTAGCCCTGTGTCTTGTTCCAAGCTCTTTACTAAGATTAACATTATCAGAAAGCGGAAGATAACATGTTGCCGCCACAACCCTGTTTCCTCTAATAACAACAGCACCATCATGAAGCGGTGTATTATGTTCAAAAATATTTATAAGAAGCTGGCTCGTCACAATTCCGTCAACATTTATGCCCGTTCTTACATATTCATCAAGCATCATATCCTGCTCAATAACAATAAGAGCACCTGTCTTTACTGCTCCCATTTCATATGCAGCACGGACAATCTCATCTGCTGTCTTTGAGCTATATCTTTCATCTTTTTCATGACTGTCGCCAAAATTAAAGAAATTAAGCACAAGTTTTTTTCTTCCCAGCTGTTCCAGAGCACGCCTTAATTCAGGCTGGAATATAATTACAAGTGCTATAATACCAACACTTATTGTCTTTCCTGCTATCCACAGAATCGTTCTAAGATTAAGAATATATGCAAAAAGAGCGAAAAGTACGACAATTATAATACCCTTTAATAACGCCCATGCTTTTGTATTCTTAATCCATACAAGAAAGCTGTACAGAACAAATGCTATAATAAAAATCTCTATTATATCTGTCCATGTAATACGGGGTATATACAGGTTAGACAAATAATTTTGTATAAAATTATTAACCGCTGTCATATCTTCACTCCCTTCGCTTTTATTATTCTGTTAAATATTACTTATCATAAAATGTTATATCGTCATCATCAGTTTCCAATGTAGCTGCATTCTTATCTGCTGCTCTTCTTATATCACTTAAATCACTTGTTTTTCTTGTCTTTCTTGCATTAATCTGCTTAACTTTGACATTTTCATTAACGAGGCTGATTTTTGGAACTGCTTTTACATAATAATAGTATTCATCATCTTCATACTGCACAAATTCCGTTCTCTTATAATCAACACTAAAAAATACAACCTTACAGATATATGCAGCAACTGCTCCAATAATAATACCTATAATCATAAATACAATATTAATCTTTGCATTTAATGCAAGGCTTCCAACTATCAATATTATAAATTCTGAAACTGTACCAACTGCAATTGCATATGTCCATGCATTGTCAACTGAAAGTCTCTTAATTATATACGTAATGATTATTGCAACTGTAAATGCAATTACAAAAATAAGACAGCTTTTGTTATTGAAAAAACTTTCTACAATATAAGATATCTGCTGCATGCTGTCTGCCACAGATGAGTTAGTTATTGCTGTTTCATAAGCACTTGCTGTCTTGATTATATAATATATAATAACGCCAAACGAAACAGGTATGAATGATGTAAGTCCGGCTCCAAGAGCTACCGCAACAGGAATTGCTTCCGGAATCTTACACCAGCATAAAATAACTGTGAATATGAGAATGTATCCCTGTTTAGGTGCAAATCTGAAATAGAGAAGATACATAACAAGTACAATACATAATGAAATTACCGCAAATTCTGCTGATATGGCATACAGGTGTGCAAGCATAAATATTGAAAGTGCAACAACAGTAAATCCACTTGGGAGAAATGCACATATTATTGACACAGCAAGTGCAATAAGAGGATTTTTTAATACTGTCATATATCCTATCTGCACATTAAGAAGCAGAAATGATATAAATGCCACTACAAATTTAAGTGCAGGGACAAGATATACATTATGTTTATTGTAAAATTTGTTGATATTATCCTTTAACTCCAATAAAAAAGTCATCATGGGTCCTCCGTTACTTTCTGTTTTTTTGTCCGTTATAGAATCTTTCAAGTTTGTTAAGTCTTGAAAAATATTTCTTCATTCCACTGCGTGAACGGTCGTACTTATATGCACTGACTGCACCAGAAATAACAGCGAACACAACAAGCATAATTACATAATATAAAGCCATCTTCTTTCCCATGGCTGCATAATCAAGACTGTTAATATCTGCGACAAGTTTTTCGACATCACACAATATATACATTAAAAAAACTATTATATATGCAAATGTCGTTGCTATTGTACTTTTCAATACGCTTAATGCAATATAATCGCCTTTATAATATCTGGCATTCTTTAACATCTGCCTGCCCTGATTTTTTTCATATATTGCCATTTTTGTCATCATTTTTATTTTATTTTCGTTTAACACCAAATACCTCCATACTCACATTTCTGTGATTTTTGGTTTTACTTTCGACATTATAACACACCACCAGCTAATTGTATATTACAATTTGCGAATGGCCGCCGCCCTTAGGCATTACTATTCTTATTTTTCTGTCATTTATTGTAAATGTTTTATCTGTTGTTGCTGTAGAATAGTTGTTCCAGATTTGCGATGCTCCTCCCGGAACAAGTCTTTGAAGTACCTGATTTATAACATTATCAAATCCAGAACTTCTCTGCATAATATATATAATTGCAACATTAGGCTGGGTTATTACCTCGCCATAATAGTTGTTTCCTTCTTCATAAACGTATACATTACTCATCATATGGTTAAAACCAAGTGACGGAAGACTCTCACCTATTGTGCTGCTTGTCTGTCCACCTGATGAGCCGTTATCTGTATTACCTGAATCCTGACTGCCTGAATTATTATTACCACCGTTGTCCTGATTCTGATTGCCTGAATTATTACTGCCAGAATTATCTGACCATGCATTTCCTGATGAACCCGTATAGTCAGAGCCTGAATTCTGTCCGCCAGAAGCCGTCTGTCCACCTGATGTACCTGAAGTTCCCTGATAGCTGCTGCCATTTTCTGAACTGCCCTGATATGAAGATGAACCACTGCCTGTTGTCTGTGTGCCTGTCCTGTTACCGAATGAACCTGACACAGTATATGAAGAATCAGATGAATCAGCTATGAATACAGGAAGATTTTCTGATGAGCCTGTGGCAGCGTCTGTTATTCCTTCGATAACAACCGCATCCGATACTGTTCCCACAGTTGCCGTAAGAACTGCATTACCCGTGCCTTTTACTGTTACAATTCCATTTTCATCAACTGAAAAAACAGAATCATCACTACTGCTCCAGAGTAATGCTTTATCTGTATCTGATGGTGTAACAATGGCTGTCACTTTAAATCTTGTTCCGACAAGAACTGCACTGTCTTCAAATTCAATCTCTACCGTAGATGCAACACGTCCTCCATCTGATGATGCAGATGATTGACTTTTAACTTTTTTGTCAGAATCTTCAACGCTTACATCTGTTGTCGGTTTTTTATCATTTTTTGCACTATTAATACTATATGCCGTTAATATCAATATAATTACTAAAATTCCCGAAATACCGGCTATAATATATTTTTTCTTGTCTTTACTAATCTTTCCAGCCATTGTTCTCCATCCGATTATAAGTTTAACTGATTATTATTAAAACATATTGTACTTATGTATTTATTACTGATTAAGTTTATTAATCGTCTGTGTAACCTCATCAAGAGCTTTTCTGATATTAACACTTACTACAGACATACCCTGTGCAAGTTTCTGTACTTCCTCTGCAACTACAGCAAATCCCTTACCTGCTTCGCCTGCTCTTGCAGCCTCTATACTTGCATTAAGGGCAAGTATCTTCTGTTTATGTCCAAATGACTCTATCTGTTTTGTATTATCATTGGCAACTTCAATCTGTTCTGCAGCCTCTTTGATACCATTCTTCAGATTATCAAGTATTCTCTCACTGCGTGCTGATGAATAACAGGCTCTCACATACATGTTAATTACATCACCGAGAAGGTTAGCTGCCGCCTCAATCTCTTCTCTTGTCTTAACATTAACTTTTCCAAGTGCCTCAATGTACTTGTCCTGGTCAACGCCGATTTCATCAGCGACTTTTCTGAACTTATCCTCATCCGGATGTTCCGGGAGAACCTGTCCGCCTATTATGCTTCCAAGTACAGTTCCGTCATCAAGTGTAATCGGAATACCAAAATCAATAAGACCTGCATGACACGGATATACGCCTTTTCCTTCGCGGTCACATTTTTCACATCTTCTACGTCCTTCATTGCTTCCTCTTGTGAGTTTAATACAAAAGTCAGTAAAATTATAGCACTCACTTATATACTTGCCGTCATCTCCGACTGCAACCGTCGCAAGTCCTGTGCTTTTCGCCCAATTACTCATAATTTCTTCAAATTTCTTCATGTCACAAAAATCTTGAATTCTCATAAAATCACCCCATTGGATTTATATTTTATTGTTATATTATAACTCTCTATTAATATAAACGCAACTTTTTGCTTAATCACTTATTATAAAACTACAGTTTTATTTTTCAAACGGACGATTCAATTCTTCACATCCTTCAAGTACAAATCTTCCGTTTCTGATTATATCGGTTCTTTTGCCGTCAATTTCAACCGCTGTTATACTTCCAATTTCCTCATAAGGGATTGTTATATCAGTATGGCAGTTAAAATACGCTTTTTCCGGCTGTGTTTTTCTTAATGATGAAATCTCATTTTCTTTTGAAATAATTTCTTTTCCGTCAGGATTGTAAACCTTTATATCTTCAGCCCTTGAATAACATGTATCACCAAGTGCAAAATGCGGCCCCATCTTCTCTACTATAAGAATCGGAAGCTTATATACAATATCATATTTGTTTGCCATTACATATGCTGTTGTATTTGTTCCAATTGCGAACTCGCCTATTGGCAGTGTCTCATGGTTATACAATACATTTTCCTTAAAAAACTCCCTGTTTTTTTCTTCGTCAGCAAAATTATCTCATGTATAATCTGCGACCATTCCGTCTTTTAATGTAACTGAAAGATTTTTAAATTTTAAATCATTAAGATACACTTCACTTACATTGATTACGCCATTTGTTTTTGCAAGCACTGGTGAGGTAAACACTTCTCCAAGCGGTATATTTACATCAGCAAGGCAGTTTTCAAATACTGTCTGCTTTTCAGCGTTCGTCTTTTTCATAAGATTGACACATATATCTGTCTTATTGCCATTCATGCCTTTAACTTCTACATAATCAGCCTTATCGAGTGCATCAATAATATTTTTCTGAATTTTACAATACACATCATAGTCAAGCGTATTTATTTTAACAGTCTCATCAAATATTTTTTCGTAATCTTTTCCTATTTCAGGAATCGGATATGCAATTATTGTAAAACTACGTTCCTCTCCTTTTATATAATTATTGACTATCTCTGAAGATTCCCTGTCATATTTTACTGATAATGCACGCTGTTTATCATCAAGTGTCATACACTCCGTCCTGTTTTCAGGTTCAAACGGCTCTTCCCCGAAAACTTCCATAACAGCAGGACCGCCAAATACTGATGCTTTCTCTTTATTTTTCTCATAGGCAAACTTTAATGCACCAAGCTTTCTTTCTATAAATGCAGCATCCAGATATATTCCGTTATCAAACCTATGATCATATTCCATCTGTTTATTCGGACTTGTTCCATAATATCCTATTTTTATATGCATACGCTTGTTTATTGTATTAACTGCGGCACGGTATATTGTTGTTTTAAGCCCAATTTCTTCAAACTGCTTAATTTCCTCACGCACAAGACGCTCAAATCCCAGACAGTATCTTATATTAACTGTTTTCTTCCTGCTTATGTCTTTGCCAGTAAGTTCAAAACCTTTGCGGTATCCCTCTGTAAATGTATGTGCCATCGCACTAATCTTTTCGTCAGGAAGACTGTTAAGATATGTTGCAGTCATAATTTCATTATCTGTGATATATTCGCCAAATTTATAGAGATATCTTATGTCATCAAGATTTTCATTCATTATAATATCCGTTGCAAATGACAGTGAAGTATCTATCTGCTCACGGACTCTGTACTCAACAAAATCATCACTGTAATCACTTACATACCAGTATATTATATCTCTTAGCGATGTGCTGTCAGGTGTCTCTGATTCAAATGAACAGTAAATCTCAACAAAAAGCTCCATAAGCACTGTCATCTCTGCAATTCTTAATTCATATGCATATGCAATCATTCCTCTTAATTCAACATAAAGAAATGACAGAATCCTGCCATATTCAAGTCCCATCACCTTTACGGCATAAACAGGATTTGCATAGCTTTTGTCATAATTTTTTTCAAGTATATCTTCATATAATGATTTATTAAACTCTGAAAGCTGATTAAATGTATAATCTTCAAATTCATTATTTTTAACTTTGCCAAAAAGTTCCGTCATCGAAATAATAAACTCCGACATTTTGCAGAAATAATCGCTGAATCTGCCATCACTGCACGCACCGCCGGCTGTTTTTATCTCTTTAATTCTTTCAGATGCCAATTCAAAACGTTCGATGAGATTATCGTCAAACAACTTTTACTGCCTCCTTAATGCATTTACTTTAAAAACCAAGACCCATGACAAATACTGCCATCATAAATACCGCTATGATACCGCATAACATTGAACCGATTTTTGATAATGTATAAAATTTATCATATTCTTTAAAACTTAATAATCCGATTACTGACAGCATAAGAGCCATAAGTCCAAGACTTCCCACTTCAAGTCCGGCTTCACCGCTCTTTTTAAATGCTACAAAAACACCGTAAAGCAGGCAGCTTAATGCAGCGACCCCCATTACGGTTGAAATTGTACCGCCAAGTGTCTGGCTCTTATCGGAAAATTTGTATTTATTAAATAATTTCATTCTTTTACCTTTTTCCCTGTTCTTTACTTTTTTTGTATGCTCTATTCATATTTTTATATATGCAGAAACACCAATACCCCAGAAGACCACCAAGCGTATTAAGTATAAGGTCGTCAACATCACAGCTGCCAACCTTCGATATAAGCTGGATAAGTTCTATTGACAGACTAAGAGAAAATGCAGTTATAAAAACCTTAAAAAACTTTATCTTATGTTCTGAAACAAGCGGCAGAAAAAATCCAAATGGCATAAATGCCACTACATTTCCTGCTAGATTGAGAATAACCGCATTAATCCCTATTTGTCTGTAATATATGATAAATCTTTTTATTTCCTTAAACGGTACAAGATTGTACCTGTAATTAACAGGTACATCTGCCCTTCCAAGCATCTCTGCAAAAAACACAAAATAAATAAGTGCCACAATATAGATTAAAAATGCACTCCATTTAAAAATACTTTTTATTTTTCTGTTTTTCATGCAGACCTCTTTATATAAGGCTGTCGGATTTGTGTGCAAGAAGTCTTGCACCATTAACTATAAGCATAACTCCTGCTGTAATACCAAACACAAGTGTGATAATTCCAAATGCAAGATTTGATGCTCCTATTCCTTTTACTTTTTTATATAACTTTTCGTCCATGACAATCCTCCTTGTTTTGCGAAGCAAAATCCTAACCCTTTGGTGAGGAGAGGATTTGCCTCCTTGTTTTGCGAAGCAAAATCCTGCTTATTTTACTCCGTACTCTTCATAATATTTGTCTATTGCAGCTTTGATGTCATCATTAATAACAATTTCACCATTGCAAGGCTTGTTATAAAGATGCTCAACTACATCTGCCATACTTACGATAGCACTTGTCTTAAAACCGTATCTTTCTTTGATTTCATCAAGTGCACTTACTTTGCCGCCAAGTCCTACTTCCATACGGTTAAGAGAAACCATAAGTCCGATAATTGTTACATCTGCTGCACCACGCACCTTAGGAACTGTCTCTTCCATTGATTTTCCTGATGTTGTAACATCTTCTATCATAATGACTCTGTCGCCATCCTGCAACTTGCTTCCGAGGAAGCCTCCCTTATCAGCTCCATGGTCTTTTTCTTCTTTACGGTCAGAGCAATAACGCACTTCTTTTCCATAAAGTTTTGCATATGCAACTGCTGTTACAACACTGATTGGAATTCCTTTGTATGCAGGTCCGAAAAGCACATCAAAATCATCACCATATGTCTCATGAATTGCCTTTGCATAGTATTCACCAAGCTTCATAAGCTGTGTTCCTGTAACATATGCTCCCGCATTCATAAAAAATGGTGATTTTCTTCCGCTCTTTAATGTAAAATCGCCAAATTTTAAAACATGGCAATCAACCATAAAATCTATAAATTCCTGCTTATACTGCTCCATTGTATCTTAAACCTCCTGTTTACGTGAATTCTTTATTATTAATAAATTTTCCCATTTGTTTTTATTTTACCATAAAAATTTATTGGTTTCAATGTGTATTTATATTGTCCACACCTCTTGCAGGATATATATATTTGCATATGATAAAGTTCATCTGATTTTCAAGGGGCAAAAAGTAGCTGTGCTACGAAAACTTGCGATGTCAGTAGCCAGTGGAGTCTCATGTATGGGCTCCACTTTTTACTTATTTAAACAATATATTTTGATATTCTAATCATATTTTATAGCAAAAACTTCTATTACTACTTCTTTCTAACGAAATAAACATGTCTTATATATTTTTCTCAAGATATTCCACAATATCCCCCCACCGACACTAATTCCTTTATTTTCTGGTCTGGTATTTCTATATCAAATTCATCTTCAAATGCTACTACGACATTAATAACATCCAAAGAGCTCAATCCCAAATCCGTTACAAGACTCGATTATTCCTCGTTCGGATAAATTTCTGCAATTATAATTCCATTTTCTTCATATACAAGTACTTCCTGTATCTCATCATATTTTAGAAAATCTGCTTCCAATTCTTCAGATGATACATTTTCTCCATTGCTAAGAATTATTAAATTCTTGCACCTGCCTGTAAGCGTAAGGAAACCTTCAGTGTGTCCGAACTAATTGCTCTTGCTGATATATTTAATGTTGATTTCAATGCTTTTTTTGTTAATCCAAAAAGCAAAAACACCCAACAGTAGAAATAGTACGAAAACGCACTATCCCTACTGCTGGGTGTTTTATATATGTCATGATCACATTAGTTATTCTGCTCTGCTCAAGATTATCTTTCCATCCATTTTACTTGTCAACTCCTAATTCAAAATTCCATATATATTATACTATTAATTTTCTTTTTTCTCAATCATTTTGGAATAGCATTTCCATATTTCTGATACACTCCCTTTTCTTCCGATATATCAATATAAACACAAGATTGCAAAAAGGAGATACTCACATATGAATACTATATTTTCTATTACCGAAAACTACCTGGACTATTGTAAAACACAAAAAATGCTTGATAAGAAAACGCTAAAAGCATATAGCACCGATTTAAGTCAATTTGTTTCTTTTTTCAACAACTCCGATATACATACTATATCAATAACCGATATAGAAAAATATATTGGATACCTGCATCAGAACTTCAAACCCAAAACAGCCAAAAGAAAGCTTGCTTCTATAAAAGCTTTTTATAACTTTCTTGAATATAAAGATTATATTGAACAAAACCCTTTTAATAAAATTAAAACAAGCTTCCGGGAACCAATCATACTACCTAAAACAATCCCACTTTATATAATGGAAAATTTACTTGCAGGCATGTATAAGGAATTTTCTCTTGCCCATACCAACTATCGTAAGAAGCGCACTCTTCTTGACATTGCAATATGTGAAACATTATTTTCTACCGGTATGAGAATTTCTGAACTATGTAATTTAAAAAGCTCAGATGTTGACCTTCACGATGCAACAATCCGCATATATGGAAAAGGTTCAAAAGAACGAATGATACAGATTGGAAATAGTGACGTCATAAAAATGCTTAAAAAATATGCAGAAGAATATATATCCGAAATAAATAAATGCGGATATTTCTTTGTTAATCCTAATGCAACCTCAATTTCAGATCAAGCCATTAGACGCATGATTAAGAAATACTGTTCTCTATCGTCTATTGACTTAAACATAACTCCACATATGTTTCGCCACACATTTGCTACAAGCCTGCTTGAAGCAGATGTGGATATTAGATACATTCAAGAAATGCTTGGACATAGTTCAATCACTGTAACTGAAATTTATACACACGTTGCTCTTTCAAAGCAACGAGATATACTTACTGCAAAACACCCTCGACAGAATTTTAAAATTTAATTCTCCTATATATGTGATGGATAATTTTTAGTTATCCGTCAGTTTTTACAAAAAATGATTGGAACTCTATATTCATCAGTCAAATAAAATAGGAGGAATGCAAATGAGTGAGATATATGAAGAATACAAACAACTATATGCAGAATTGAACGAATTTGAAGCAAATAAAATACCTCTCTGTGCTGCGGAAACATACATATCTAATTTCTCTAAGCAAGCACTAATTTCTAATTTTGAGGGAAAGTATTCATTTATTGAAGCAAATGGCAATAATTCTTTTATTGGTGGAACATATGTGCACAGACTAAATGAATTACTCAAAAAGGAATGTCAGTTATTATTTCATGCTAAATATGCTAATGCAGATACAATAACAGGAATTAATTGCTTTACGGTATGTGCCATGTCACTCTTAAAGAATACTGATTCTGTTCTCATAACTACACCAGAGCAAGGTGGGCATGCTTCTATACCTATTATTCTAGATAAACTTGGTATTCATTATGATGCCATTCCTTTTGATTATAGCAATTATCAAATTGATTATATGAAGCTAAATCGCAAAATCAAATCAAAAACATACAATTTTCTGATATTCTGTCAATCAGATATCATTAATCCTCCTGATATGTCCCAAATATCATTGCCAGAGTCAATGGGAGTTATCTATGATGGAACTCAAACTCTTGGACTTATTGCTTCTGGAATTATAAAAAATCCGTTAAAAATCGTCAAAAATATTGTGTTGATTGGAGGCACTCACAAAACGTTACCAGCACCTGCATGTGGCTTGATTATGACCAATTGCAGTTCCTATCAACGGCGTTTGGAAAAGAATATTACCCCCAATTATTTACGAAATACTCAACCAAATCATATTGCTGCCTTATTATTATCACTCCTAGAACAAGAGAAATATGGAATGGCTTATCAAAAGTTGACGGTAGAAATTGCAAATCAGCTTGGAAAAGAACTAGTTAATTTAGATTTTGATATTGCAATGTTAAAAAATCACCAATATACATACACACACCAGCTGTTTATTTTGATGAATCGGGCAGACACAGATGATTTTTACCAAACAGCTGAAAAATATAATATTACATTAAATAAAAAGCATAAACGCCTATTTGCAAATGATGGTATAAGAATTGGCACCCAAGAAATTGCACGATATAATTGGAATATATGTAATATCAAAATGCTAGCACAACTATTAAAAGCTATCAAAAACCATAATGATGAAGATATACGATTTTACAGAAATCAATTAATATCATTAAAAATCCCTCATTTTACGTTTGAAGACATTACTATAGAATAGGCATTATCCTAGAATCGATTTGTTCTTGTATTTGTGTGGCATTGGGGTCACCTAGCTCTATATTCCGAATCCTATGTCGCACAATGCGAGAAAATACGTTATTTTGAGATAATTCATTCAACTCATTTTCTGATATTAGTTCAAAATCCAAGTCTATTTTTTGATTTTAATCAAATAATATATAATCAAATTTGTTTGAAGTTTAATATTATTATCAACAGTTATATCTAAACAACGTTTATACTCTACTACGGCTTTCTCATATTGTCTATATAATCGATATATTTCAGCTTTAACAAAGTATGCATTTGCACGTAACCTGTTATTTTCACTTTCATATATTTTGATTACTTCATCAATCATTTGAATCAATTGATCTTCTTTTGTAGGTTTTTCTTTATAGAAGAAAAATACTGGAGCATATCTTTTTAATTTATAATCGTCATAATCATTATGCGCTAAAGAACTGTTTGTTGCCATTTGAAACTTTTTGTTAAATTCTTCTAGCGAGTCATTTGAAGAATTTGGAACGAATAAATCATTGACAAAATATTTTGCAGTTAAAATTCCAAGTGAATCAACCAATGCCGCAAATGAGCGGTCTTTAATTTTTTCCAATATCTCAAGTGCTTCATTACAATTCCACAGATGTTTATTATAATGTGCCTTGTGTAATTCAATTTCAAAGTCTAAATTGTATTTTGTATATGGTTTTAACTCAATAATAGATAATATATCTAGTGCAGTTTGATATTGATTTAACATATGTTCACAATCCGAGAGCATTAAATAATACTTATATGCTAAATGAATATTATTATAAAAATCATCTTTGTAATCAGCTTCAAATTTCAATAATTGCTGTCTAGCAGTTTGATATTTTCCTACAAGAATATCCATTTTTATTTTATGGAGATGTTCTTCATATTCTGTTGTTTTTCTATTGGATATGTCTTTAATCCATAAAACGCATTTTTGCTCGCTAAGTAGTGCTGTGATTCTCCCTATATTTCCATCCGTTAACTGAAATAAGGTATCAACTTCATTTTGGGTTAGTGTACTGATACTAGGATAGTATTCTTTGATTTTGCGCTGCAATTCTTCAATATGTTTTTTAGAAAAAGCTGACATAGTATGCATTGTCAACGATGGATTGATACTATCTTTCAAAATATAAATCATTTGAAAATGAAACTGTCTCTGTTTGCTTAAGATAGCTTTAAAGTTATCTACATGATCAAAAATTAAAACAGTTTTATTTGTTACTATATTATCCTTAAAATATGCGTCTAATTCCTTCTCTGTATAGCTGTCCATATCAAGATAGTCCGCAGTCACATAAGAACATTTAAGCTTAATATTTTTAAACTCTGGATCTTTTTGATTATTAATATAATCACACAGTCTTTTAGCCATCCAACTCTTTCCACATTGCTCCTCATCCCCGGCAATTTGAACACAATGTTCTTTGATATTTAAAATACGAATAATATCCTCAAGATCTTCCTCCCTATCTGTGAATATTGATTCCGTTAATTTATTTTTGCGAAGTCTCTTTAATTTTCGTTGTTCCATAATAAGCGGCATTAGTGAATATACAGATGGAATAACAACTACAAATGCAGAGAGCAAGCCAACCCACATATTATTATATTCTTTAAAACCTACTACAGTTGCAATTATCGCAAGAAAAACCATTGAACAATATAAATAAATTGTTTTTTTCACAGTATTTTATAGCCTCCTCTATTTTATTTGACTGATGAATATAGAGTTCCAATCTT
>ERZ791716.1056-NODE-1056-length-13993-cov-1.956235_pt1 | contig 13993 bp, 9 predicted proteins | sample MGYA00510049_ERZ791716 | MGnify/ENA primary metagenome ERZ791716 (study PRJEB30046, sample SAMN00715135) | human gut metagenome | study: EMG produced TPA metagenomics assembly of the A metagenome-wide association study of gut microbiota in type 2... | reverse complement strand
GTGCGCCAGGAGGATTACAAGGAAATAATGAATTTGTGCGAAGCCGGTGTGGAGTCCAATCCCGATATGTTGGAGTTCTATTTCTATCTGGCCATTGCCTACAACCAGGCGGAACGGACGGATGATGCCCTTGCCATCTGTCAAAAGGCTTTGTCGCATGTCAAGGACGACAGCAAGAAGGAGGTCGTATCAGATTTTTATGCCATTATCGGTGATGCTTATCACACCAAGAATCTGCATGTGGAAGCTTATGCGGCTTATGATTCCGCTTTGGTGTACAATCCTTCAAACATCGGTGCCTTGAATAACTACGCATATTATCTTTCCGTGGAGCGCCGCGACTTGGACAAGGCGGAAGAGATGAGCTACAAGACAGTGAAAGCCGAGCCGAACAATTCCACCTATCTCGATACATATGCATGGATATTGTTTGTTAAAGGTAATTATGCCGAGGCGCGTCTCTACATAGATGAGGCGATAAAGAATGATAAAGATAGCAGTGACGTGGTCTTGGAACATTGCGGAGATATCTATTACATGACTGGCGATGCGGAAGGTGCCTTGAAATACTGGAAACAAGCCTGGGATAAGGGCAATCGCTCTGATACGTTGAAACAGAAAATACAAAAAAAGAAATATATATCAGATGAAACTAAACCTGCTGAATGATATGGCAAGGACGTGCCGCCTGTTGTCCTTGCTGTTGTTGCTGGCTGTGGGGCTTGCCGGTTGCAAGACTTCGCGTCACTCAAGTTCTCTGTCCGGAGAATCTGCCTGCCTTTCCTCCAAAGTGCAGCTGACGGTACCCCATAAAGATGCCACCCTTACTGTGAACGGTACGATGAAGTTGAAGAAGGAAGAATGCATGCAGATTTCCTTTCTGATGCCGATACTTCGTACGGAGGTGGCACGTATGGAAGTCACCCCGGATGAGATTCTGTTGGTAGACCGTATGGGAAAACGTTATGTCCGTGCAACACGTAAGGAACTGAAGGATGTGCTGCCCAAGAAGGCGGATTTTGCCCATTTGGAGAAACTGCTTTATGCTGCTTCCAAACCCAATGGCAAGAAGGTGCTTACCGGCAAGGAACTCGGGATACCCTCTCTGGAAAAGGGAAAGATTGAACTTTCCAACTTCTCGGATAAGCCTTTTGCACTGACTCCTACCCAGCTCTCACAGAAATATAAAGAGGTGGAGCTGGAAGAACTGCTGGAAATGCTGATGGACCTTTGATTAGTTGATAATTGTCAGATAATCCCTCATAACTTATAACTCATAACTTATGAAGCTTCTCCTTCTCTTCTTTCTCCTCCTTTTGCCGGTTTCTCCGCTCCTTGCCCAGTCCAACAAGCTGATTAAGGAACTGGAAAGCAAGCGTGGTGCCTTGCAGAAACAGATAGCAGAGTCGGAAACGCTGTTGATAACCACCAAGAAGGATGTGGGAAGCCAGTTGAACGGTCTTGCTGCACTGACCGGACAGATAGAAGAGCGCAAACGCTATATTCTGACTATCAATAATGATGTGGAATCCATAGAGCGCGAGTTGTCTTCATTAGAACGTCAGTTGACCCGCCTGCAACGTGACCTAAGGGACAAGAAGAAGAAATACGAATCGTCCGTTCAATATTTGTATAAGAACCGCTCCATTGAAGAGAAGCTGATGTTCATTTTCTCTGCCAAGAGCCTGGCACAGACCTATCGACGCATGCGCTATGTACGTGAATATGCTACTTATCAGCGCCTGCAAGGCGAGGAAGTGTTGAAAAAGCAGGAGCAGGTGAACCGTAAGAAGACTGAGCTTCAGCAAGTGAAGGTTGCCAAAGAAGGATTGTTGAAAGAACGTGAAGAGGAGAAAGTCAAGCTGGAAGCGCAGGAGAAGGAACAAAAGTTGTTGGTAGCCAATCTGAAAAAGAAACAGCGGGGCTTACAGAACGAACTGAATAAGAAACGCCGTGAAGCCAATCAGCTCAATGCACGCATTGACCGTCTGATAGCGGAAGAAATAGAGAAAGCGCGTAAGCGTGCGGCAGAAGAAGCGCGCCGTGAGGCAGCCGCACGTAAAAAGGCTGGTGAAAAAACCGAAAAACCGGCACCTGCCTCTACGCCCGCAAAGCCGAAGGCACAGCCTTTGGAAACTTACTCCATGAGTAAGGCAGACCGTGAATTATCAGGGAACTTTGCTAATAATCGCGGTAAGTTGCCGATGCCCATCACCGGAGCGTATATCATTACCAGCCATTACGGCCAGTATTCTGTGGAAGGTTTGCGCAATGTCAAGCTGGACAATAAGGGCATCGATATACAAGGGAAACCGGGTGCCCAAGCCCGTGCCATCTTCAATGGTAAAGTGGCGGCTGTCTTTAAACTGAACGGACTGTTCAATATCCTTGTCCGTCACGGGAATTATATATCAGTCTATTGCAACTTGTCATCGGCCTCGGTGAAGCAGGGCGATGATGTTGCCACCAAACAGACTCTCGGACAAATCTTCTCGGATGGGGCCGACAATGGTCGTACGGTGCTACACTTCCAATTGAGGAAAGAGAAGGAAAAACTGAATCCGGAGCCGTGGCTGAACAGATAATGATAATTTAAATTTTTACTCCTTCCAGCAGCTCCAGATACATCCCTATCGCCTCCTCTATCTCCTTGACAAAGATAAATTCATCGGCAGTGTGTGAACGGGCACTTTTCCCCGGTCCCATCTTCAGAGAAGGGAATGGCATCAGTGCCTGGTCGGATAAGGTCGGCGAGCCGAAAGGAGTACGTTTCATGGCAATAGCCTTTTGCACTACCGGATGCTCCGGAGCTACGTGTGAAGAGCTTAGCCGGAAGGAGCGGGCTTTGGCTTCACACGTGATGTGTTTCTGTATTTCATCGAATAGCTCCTGATTGCTATAACACTCGTTGCTGCGAATGTCTACGACAAAAGTACAACGGTCGGGAATGACGTTATGCTGTGTACCGGCGTTTACCATGGTTACGCTCATCTTCACGGGACCCAGCAGGGAAGATTCTTTTGGGAAACGGTAATCACGAAACCAGGCAATATCATCCAATACCTTATATATAGCATTATCTCCCTCGTTTCGGGCAGCATGTCCCGATTTTCCGGTAGCAGTTACGTCCAGCACCATCAATCCTTTTTCTGCAATGGCAGGTTGCATCTCTGTCGGCTCGCCTACAATGGCAAACTGTATGGGAGGGAGTTCCGGCAATACGCATTCTATTCCCCCCTTGCCTGATACTTCCTCCTCACACGAGGCAAGATATATCAGATTGTAGGCCTGAGTGGTGCGGCACAATGTCAGGAATACTTGCAGCAGGCTGACTACACTGGCTCCGGCATCGTTGCTGCCCAGCCCGTACAATTTGCCATTTTCTTCGCGGGGAGTGAACGGATCCTTTCTCCAACCGTTGACAGGTTTTACAGTGTCAATGTGAGAGTTAAGCAGGATAGTGGGCTTTTTCAAATCGAACATCGGACTGAGGCACCACACATTATTTCCCTTGCGTCCGGTCTGCATACCTGCCATTTCAATATAGTTTTGCAGAAAATCCGCAGCTTGGGTTTCTTCCCGGCTGATTGAAGGAATACTAATCAGTGATTTAAGCAGGCTTACAGCCTCTGTTGTCATATAGGAAATATCATATTTCATAGTCAAATCTTTTATCTATATCTTAATCTTTGCACAAAGATAGTCGTTTTGAACAATAGTTTCAAATAAAACTAATATATTTGTGATGTACATTGATTATCAGATGATTATGAAAAATCATTATTTTACTTGATTATAATGGTGGGATAATATTAGTGCCCTAATAAAACAGGAGGGTTTTAGTAGATGTCCTATTAGTGGATACTAATGATGATAAGTAGCAAGTAGTCACAGACCGCAATTCATATCTGTGTATATACAATATTCTCTGTTGTTCCGAAAAACGATTGGGTACGCAAGCTTTGTTTTATCCATTTGGAAAATTTGTGTAAAGCTTTACATAAGATATTTATTTCATTTAGACAAAATTGCCCAAAAGTTTTAATATGAGTATTGAAAAACTGTGTTTTGTTTGAGAAATAGAAAATATTTTTTATGGCTCCATTTCGATGTAAGTTACCATAGGGTACTCTTTGTTATTAAGGTCTACACGAAGTTTGCGCACATAATCCGGTTGGTTCTCTTTGCCGGTAGCACCCAATGCTTCGATGAAGGGAGTAATTTCGAGTTTTCGGTGTACCTTACAATGATAGATTTCCGTAGTGTCCGAGGGGTGTATCTCCAAGTCAAACTTTTCTTTGGCCACCAGTACTACTTCCAGTTGCTCTCTTCGGCGCCAGGCATTGATAATAGGGTGAAATCCGGAAATATGTCGTTCGATTAAGTATTGTTTTCCTTTTTCTGTGAGGCATACGGTGCTCCTAACTGAAGTACTGTCTCTACGAACGATGTTATATGTTATCAGCCCGGCATCTTGATAGCACTTCATGCACGAGTCGCATCCGTGGCATTCGTATGTTTTGCCCATATAGTTGCCATTTACAATCCATACATTGCTGATAGGGGTTTCCGTACCTCCCGGAACTGGATAGGTAACATGCGGATATTTGCCGCCAAGAGGCAGGGTAACTTCGCCCGTCTGTAGGGCGAGAGCATATAGCTCTTTGGTGGGTTCAAGATGATTGCGGATTATGCGTTCCACTTCGGCATGGTTGTTCCTACAAGATGTACAAAGGTATATCACAACTGTGAGAACCACTCCGGCAGTGGTAATATTTCGTAGAGTAATATTAGATAGTATGTTAAACATATAGTTAGGTATAAACAGGTAAGCAATAATAAAAAGAAAGAACACAAATTACGCAAATTACATTAATGGATGTACTGTTGACAGTCTCAGAATAATTTTTTGTGTAATTTGCATTCTTTCTGTCAATTCACACTATTTGATGAATGTGATTTCGTAGATGTCCGGTCCTGTACCACCGCTAGTGGTCAACATTCCATCAAACTTGAGAGCACGTATGTCAGCGGGTTCCTTGAACTTCAGATATATGGTGCCATTAGCATTTCTGGTGAGTTTGCCATATGAAATGAATCCGTTACCTTCGTCTGCATACACGTTCAAACTTCCAAGACTGTAGTAACCGGTGTCAAAGTTGATTCTGACACCCAGTATTCTTGTGAGCTCCGGGAAAGTCATCGTCAGGAAAGTAATCTTATTAGGGTACCACGTATTGCCAGAGTTTTTTCCATCATACAGAAATTCCAAACCATCGCTTTTATTTGATTCAAAAACAACGTTGTTATTGAAATACTCTCCAGTAATCTCATCATTAGAAGGATCAATATTGTCTTTCTCCAATTTGAGATTTATCTCTATTAACACGTTGTAGCTCTGTTTCGATATTTTCACTCCACTGACTGCATCTACAAATTCCAAGCGAAGTGGAAGAACGTATCCCGGTAGTTTGTTCAATATATCTGGATTAGTGATATTAAGAGTAATTGTCCCCTCTCTACTTCCGGCAGTTATGATGGCATCATTCAATTCGAATGCCTCGTCCGGAAACTCTGTCAAAGTATGTCCTTCCAACAAGTCGAGGTTCTTTTTGAGACGCACTTTGACATTTTGGTTCAAAGCCTTTTTCAATTTTACATTAAAGGTGAACTCGGTTCCTTCGGTTATCGTAGTCTGTTTTCCATCGCTCTTGGCATTCAGTTTCATCACGGTCTTACCTTCCAGATATAAAATGTTGGAAGGATCAAACAGAAACTTTTCCGGAATATCTACAAATACATAGTTTGCATCGAGCTGATAAGACAAGTCCTGGCTTACCACTTCTCCCTGATTGTCATCGCTACAAGCCGAAAAGGCAGCTACGGCAAACAGTATATACAGCAATTGAATTATTTTTTTCATTTGTTTCGATTTTAATTTGTTACACGAACAGGAGAGCTATTCTACAATTATCAGGTCTTCGGCCGGGAATTGTACATTCTCTACATATGATATTTTGGGAGGATCTTCATCCCATATACCCAATGTGCGAAAGTCTGAGATTTCCCAATTGCCAGTCAGTTCTTTCATTTCATTGTTCTCTACAGTGTTGAAAGGCATGTACATAATCAGGTTGGGATCTGTTGGATCTTGAGGCAAATATTCCTTATCTATGATTTCTCCGTCGGTCAATGCCCTGTTCCACATGCGTGCTTCGCGAATATAAACATTAGTATATTGAGTGTTGCCTATAAATAGACAGCACTTCTTCATGTCCGAAAAATAGATAGGCGAGGTTTCGAACGTCTTCTGTAATTCTCCGTTCACATAAACCGAGATACTGGAAGCATTCCTGTGAACAAGGCTGATGTTCAGCCATTTCCCGTTAGATAAGGGCTTGTTGGTCCAAGTATCATCTCCATCGCGTCCGTTCTTGATCTGGATACCTTTGTCGTTGGTGATACGGGTATAAAAATCGCCCGTACCGGATTGGATCGACATGACGGTTTGATTACTATTAGTCATTCTCGGGTAAAGCATACTCACCTGCATGGTCCAATTATCCATAGGCTTTCTCAGCTCTGCATTGGGTACCAGTGCGATACTTCCTGCACGTGAGAATTGTCCGACGGAAGTAACCAGCTCGCGGCTCAGACGGATGATAGTAAAGTCCGGCGAGCTCAGTATCTTATATTTGGAAGAGCTAGTGATGGATACCGGAATAGCAAAACGCTTACTGTAGGGATACTTGGTTTCATCTATTTGGGGGATCTTTATCTCCACGCTGGCGTTGTACTGTCCGGGTTCAATAGTCACCACAGCTTTTCCGTGTGTTTCTTTCTTGTCCTTGGTGATGAATACAAAGTCTTCTATTGCCATAGGTTCCAGCGTCAGACCGGCTTTGGTGTTATACTCCTCCAACAGTTGTTTGTCCACTTCTATCGTTATTTCCACTGGCTGGTCGGTAATGTTGGCTAATCGGGGAGTGATTACAGAACTGCCACCTTTATCGTTGCTTACCACCATCGAGATTACTCCGCTACTGTTGGTGTTACCCATGTAGACCGCATTGTCAGCACCTTCTCCTTCACCACTGACCATGTCGCAAGCGGTGAAAAAGCCTAAGGACAGGAATAATAATGCTATATGTTTCTTCATATTATTTTTGGTTTATAAAGTGATTATATTACTTGATAGGAGGATTCATGATGGAAATTGCATTTCGTACATAACGATATTCGTTTTTGTCAAATGAATCTGCATTAATGTGATAAGCACCGATACCACCAGCTTCCCGGTTGAGGTTGTTAACAACAAAGTTTGCATAATTTTCAAAACTTATCCGGTTGGCTTGTCCGCTTTCGAATGTCTCTGTATAGATAATCTGGTCTTTCACATCATTCCCCAAACGGTTGGTTATTCTGGATGTCCATCCACTATAACTACCATTATAGGATTGTGCCACAAAGTAGGAGAAGAGAGGTGCCATTTCCGGGGATAGATAGTGGATTGAGCCATTGATGTTCAGAATCTTCTTCTTGCCGTCTTTGGCTTCTAATTTGTCCAAACCATTGCGTAATGTTTGAAAGAAAAGATTTTCATATTCTTTATTGTCATACGAGCTGCAAGAGATGATAGGCCTGTAGTCTGTCCAGTCGTTTGTCCAGTCGCCACAGTGATTGCCTGGTTTGAAAGGAGAGGCATAGGAAGGTTCATAGTCAATATCGAAGCCGTCGTATCCATACTTGGCGATGGAGTCCAAAATGGCTTGTGCGTATTGCTTGATACCTGTTGTCGGGTCATCAGACCATCCGCCTTCAGGAATATTACTAAGTCCGTTACCCACGTTTTCTACGATCCAACCCACAATGACCTTGGTACCTTTACTCTGCACCTCTCTCATCTGTTTCAGACGTTTTTCATTAATGTTGAAACAATTTCCCCAAATAGAAACGATATCCATACTGTCGGGAATCAACGTCAGATTGGAGTATTCGCCCGGAGTTTCAGCACTCCATGCGTTGAACCAGCCGAACATCACCGGATGCTTGGTTTCTTTGTACTCCCTTAAATCTGCAAGGTAGAGTTCATAGAGGCGTTTGTTCTCCTCGGCTATGCGTACAGAGTCCTCATAATTCTGTTGTTTCTGGGCATCTTCCTCAGCCCATTTATCTTTATCACGATTCTCATACAGATCTTTCACGGCTTCTTTTTCCAAGTCGATAGTTTCAATGTCAGTACATGAAAACATGAAACTTGCCATGAGTGATAAAACGAAGCATTTTTTTATGTTATTCATCATTTCTGTATCGTTTAAGAGTTACTTTTTTTCTTTTTTGTCCCACCATACATTTACGGAAGCCTTATCTATGCCTCCCAAATATTGTTGGATGGCTTTTTGAAGGTTTTCGCCGTTGTGTTCGTATTCATTGCGCGGATATGGAATACGGCGTACGCCATCCTTGTGACCGTCACTTTTCTTCACGTCAGAGTTAGTGAAGTTGTTCACCGGAGGAATCTGGCGCGGGTATCCTGTACGTCTCCATTCGCTCCATGCTTCTTGACCGTCGGGGAAGAGGGCCAGATACTTTTGTGTAATAATACGTTCCAATTTTTTCTCTACATCATCCGCCTCATTCCACTTCACGGTAATGATACTGGGCGCTGCATAGTTGTAGGCCGCATTCACCGGATCTGTAAAGGCCAGCGGAGGAGTGGTACTGTTCAGGTAAGAGCCAATACTTGCGCCACATTCGGCAAAAGATTTCCGAATGCCCGATTCATAGTATTGTTGAGGAGTTCCGCCCCCCATATCGAAACCTGCTAAGGCACCTTCTGCCCGCAGAAAGTCTACTTCTGAAGCCCTCATCCAATACACAGGATCGTCTTCCGAAATGTTGGGCAATGACGCTCCGTCATACACTTTTTGAGTAACCGGTAAGCCGGCACGTATAGCGTTCTTTCCTTGATCCTGAAAATATTTGGAGATACGCGGGTCTGCATATCCTTTCATATAACATTGAATAGTGGCTCCCATGCGACTATCGTTGTACTGACCCGGGTCTGCAATCTGGTACATCGGATGTTTTGTCTGCAAATTAGCTCCTCTATTCATTTTTGCCATATCGTCTATGCTTTCCATTACGCCAATTGGGTTCTTGATAGCCTTTTCAGCGTATGTGCGTGCCAATACCTCATCAGCATAGCGTACACGGATAGCAAGTCGCAACATCAGTGAGTTGGCCAAACGTATCCACTTGGTCACGTCGCCCTCATACACTACGTCCGAAGCCATGGGGACGGTATTGTTGGCTTTCATATAAAAGTCGTACAGGACGGTGACAGCTTCGTCCAGTTCTTCAAAGAACGAGCGATACACCGATTCCTGAGAATCATATTCCACAGTGAACGAACCGTTTCCCACCTGTTTGTAAGGGATGGGGCCAAACTTGTCAGTAGAACGATGCAGTCCCATAATCTTAGATATCTGTGCAATAGCGTACATCTCTTTATTGGGGTTTTCGCCACTCATGTTGATATTCTTCAGTTGGATCCAGGGAGCAAAGATGTTGGTGATAGCATACTCATACATCAAGTTCACCCAGCCTTCCGAAAAGAAGAACGTAGTGGTGTTGGACGCCTCGTTCCATTTGTTGTCACGTGGCGAGAAATACCCTATCCACGAGTCACCGCACAGGTTGATGGAAATCTGATAAGCGTTGGTCAAGTCTGTGTTATCAGTTTTGAGCGGTACGGGAATAATATGTTTTTCTAAATTCGGCATATAGGCACCGTTAAGCACACCGTCTTTCTGCTCCATGTCTTTGTCAGGAAGATACGGGTTTTTATTTATCTCTTCAAAATCCGCGCATGAGGTGCTTGTCATGATCCCTGCACATGCCAATAGTACCCCCACTATCTTTTTTATCTGTATTTTCATAAATTGAATATATTAATTGTTACAAGCTAAACTTAATACTAAATCCTAAGTTCCTTAAGCTGGGAGCCATGAAAAAATCGCTGCGGTTATACGTACCTGTAGAACCGTTCATGTCGGGGTCGAACGGAGCCTTACGGTAGAACATGAAGAGATTACGTCCCACGAAGGAGATAGTGGCATTGTTGAAAACATCACCCAACCATTTCTTCGGCAGCGAATAGGTCAACGAAAGTTCTTGCAGACGGACGTTGGTGGCATCGTAGGTGTAGTAACTCATCAGCCCTTGTCCACCCACAGTATTGTAATAGCGTTCGGCATCATATCGGTGTCCGTCCAACATCACACCGCCGTTGTCGCGAGCCTCGGCTGATACTTTGGACACACCGAATGCATCCATGAATGCCTGTGTCTGCGATGTGACGATACCTCCAAAACGTCCGGTAATCATCAACCCCAGTGAGATATTCTTGTAGTTGATGTCATGACGCCATCCCATGGTGAAGTCAGGATCGGCCGATCCCAAACGGATACGTTGGCTGCGGTCAACCTGATAACCGTTTCCTTCTTCAACGAGCTTGCCGTCTCTGCCACGCTGTAAAATGCCTGTAGTAAAGACATCGGACATGGAATAGCCTTCACGCAGGTATACATCACCAGCTTCCTTCAAAGTCAATTCAGTTATATTTACCAGTGAGTTGTCGATAGGATTGCGATAATCGTGTACCATTTCTACGATCTTGTTTTGGTTGGCTGTATAAGTCAAATGGGTAGAGTAGTTCACCTTGCCAAACGTATCGTTGTAGCCCAATGTCATTTCCACACCTCGGTTGCGCACGTTACCAGCCTGAACATAGAAACCTGAATAACCGGTTGCAGGAGACATGACCGAAAGAAAAGTCTGGTTATACGTATTGGATTGGTAGAAAGTTCCGTCAAAAGAAATTCGTCCGTTCAAAAAACGGGCATTGATACCTACTTCATAGGATTTGGTTCGTTCCGGCTTGAAATCGGGATACGGATACGTGGAAATCGGATTAATAACGCCGCCCGACATTGGGTCGGTCACCGTACCGGGAGTGATACCCGTCTGCGTAATAGGCGATCCTACCTCTGTATAGGATGTACGTAACTTTAAATAAGAAATAAATTCAGGCAGTTTCACCATTTCGCTAATGATACCTGACAGACCGATGGATGGGTAGAAGATGCAGGGAGTATCTCCATTGCTGACCAATTGAGAGGCCCAGTCGCAGCGTCCTGTAGCAGACAAATAGAGCATGTTTTTCCAACCTAGCTCCGCACTGGCAAAGAAGGCAACGTTGCGTGTACGCAGGTATCCTTGGTCTCTTTTACCTGAAGCGGGTTCCACATTGGCCAGCGAGAAGAGATTGGGCACCGTCATCAGTTTGCCGCCTACATCAATACTACGTGTATAATGATCTTCAAAGCTACCGCCCACGTTGGCCGTCAGTGAAAAGTCTGTACCGAACCGTTTGTTAATATTAGCCATCACGTCAGCATAGGTTTGAGTGTAGAACTCCTCTTTATTCGTGTAACTACCCTTGGAAGAACCTGTATAAAGCTCGAGTGTAGAAGCATGAAGTTTACGTTCTTCGGTAGAGTGAGTCTTATCCAGGCGCACACGTCCAGCAATATTCAACCAGTCGAATATGTCATATTGTACTCTGGCATGAAGCATGTAACGGCTTTTCTTGGTGGGAAACATTTCGCGGTTGATAATCCAATAAGGATTTTCAAAGGAAAGTCCCTGATCGCCATATTCCCAGTTCTGGGTGGGGAAACGACGTTCTTCGTTATAACGCTCGAATATTTTCACATTTTCGAAGTCCTCGCCACGGGGAAACAGATAGAGCGGAAATAACGGGTTGAAGTAACGTCCGCCTGAAATCATGTTCTGCTCAGCCTGAATGACATAACTAGCCCCCAAATCTACGTGTAACTTGTCATCCAACATTAGCGCAGTATTTCTGAAAGAGAAGTTGTAACGGTAATATTCATTGTTCTTAATGACACCCTTGGAGTTGGTAGAAGCCAAAGAGATGAACGTTTGGTTAGTTTTCGTGCCCGAAGAAATGTTCAGCGAGTTAATGGTATTCATACCAGTTTTGAAAAAGTCCATGGGATCAAATGAAGAAGGTGTAGCTAGTTTCTCTCCCCAACTACGATAGGAATTATCTCGGTTGCCATAGCTATTTTGGAACTCCGGTGATATCATCGGTTTAGAGAATTCTGTATTGGATGAAAAGTTAATTTTCATCTTTCCCTCACTACCTTTCTTGGTGTTGATCAGAATCACACCGTTGGCTGCAGCTGCACCATAAAGAGCTGCTGCTGAAGGACCTGTCAGCACAGAGATACTTTCAATGTCATCGGGGTTAAAGTCGGAGATACTTTCACTACCGGCCACTGCACCATATTCTGTTTGGATGACACCCCGTGAAGGGTTTCCGATGGGCATACCATCAACTACATATAAAGCATTGTTGTTTCCGACGATAGATTTGGAACCACGCATGATGACACGTGTAGCACCGCCCACACCAGAGGAACTCTTCTGGATGTTGACACCAGCGACCTTACCGTTTAAACTGTTCATGAAATTAGCGTCCTTAGCCACGGTTAGTTCGGAATTGCTTACAGTCTGTACGTTATAGGAAAGTGCTTTTTCAGCACGCTTGATACCTAAAGCCGTAACAACCACTTCGTCTAGTGCCTGAGATTCATCTTCCAATACAATGTTAATAGTATTTTCTTTTACAACTATCTCCTTTGACTGATAACCGATGTAGGAAAATACCAATACAGGTGTGGCACCTTGTGTAGTGATATGATAGTTACCTTCCATATTGGTTACAGTTCCGTTGCCGGTCCCTTTTTCGACCACAGTAACTCCAATTAGCGGAGCACCTTTTCCATCCACTACATTACCCACCACATTTCTGCTTTTAGATTTTTTAGCAGTCTGCTCCGGAATAATCATTATATAAGTATCTTTTACGGTATATGTGAACCCTGTTCCGGCAAGAATAGTTTTCAGTGCCTGATCCAAAGACTGGTTGTTTATATCTAAAGATATTCTTGTTTTAGGTAGTTGGGAACTGTTGTAAGATACAGACATCTTGGTCTGTTCCCTAATATCCGCTAAAGCTGTTTGCAATGAGATATTCTTCTTTTTTATTGTTATTTTACTATTGTTTTGGGCATAAAGCATTGACCCGATTAATAGTAGAAAAGTTATTAATATACCTTTTCCAGTGTTTTCCAGATATAAATTCATATCTTTACGACGTTTTTAGTTTTAAATCATGTATTTTTTCTCATTTCTTAAATAAGCAACAAGTTGCTTATTTGTTTTAAGGCTAAAAATTATTTCATATCCGGAGAGGGTGGAGCCTCTTCCGGATATTTTTCTACATAAGCATATTAGATTTTAAGTTTAACAAAAAAATATTTATTGTTTTTCTCTACCAGATAATATAGCAGATACTGTCTTCCAATCGATAATCGAATTGACCAATGACAACCTTCATCACTTCCAATGTTTCTTCTAAAGTGGCATCTTTTCTAAAAACAAAATTATAACGATCTTGATTGGATTTCTTTGTTGAGATATGGAATGTGATTCCATAATGACGTTCCAACGTCCGCACAATTTCGGTGAGAGTAACCTTATCGAACACAAGTTCTCCCCGCATCCATGCCGTCACATCTTTCATGTTTGCAGTCAGCATTTGGCAGTCATCCGTACATTTGTTATACACAACCTGATAACCGGGAGTTAAAACATAACTAATCGTATCATTACAATCTACTCGTACTTTTCCTTCGATCAAAGAAGCAGTTATTACATCTTCTTCCGGATAAGCTTTCACATTAAACTCTGTTCCCAAAGCAGTTATCGCCATGTTTGATGATCGCACGATGAAAGGTTTCTTCGGATTTCTTGCTACCTTAAACTCAGCCTCTCCTATCAAATAAATCGTTCGGGTTTTGCCCTCGAGATTTTCAGGATAAAACACGTGTGAACCGGA
>ERZ791716.1055-NODE-1055-length-14008-cov-3.604816_pt1 | contig 14008 bp, 10 predicted proteins | sample MGYA00510049_ERZ791716 | MGnify/ENA primary metagenome ERZ791716 (study PRJEB30046, sample SAMN00715135) | human gut metagenome | study: EMG produced TPA metagenomics assembly of the A metagenome-wide association study of gut microbiota in type 2... | reverse complement strand
TCAAACTCGCCTTTATATTTGGCTCCGGCAACCAGCGCACCCATGTCGAGCGAGTAGAGCTGCTTGTCTTTCAAGTTCTCCGGCACATCGCCGCGTACTATACGCTCGGCCAGTCCTTCAACGATGGCTGTCTTACCGGTTCCCGGCTCACCTATCAGTATAGGGTTGTTCTTTGTACGGCGTGACAGAATCTGAAGTACACGACGAATTTCCTCGTCACGGCCAATCACAGGGTCGAGTTTGCCTTGACGTGCCTCCTCAACCAGGTTCTTGGCATATTTTTCCAGGCTCTGATAGTTTTCGTCAGCCGACTGCGACTGCACCTTCTGTCCCTGCCTCAGCTCGTTTATGGCTGCGCGCATCTCCTTCTCGGTGCATCCTGCATCCTTCATTATGCGGCTTGCCGTAGAGTTTACATCGAGCAATGCCAGCATTACAGGTTCAACGCTGACGAACTCGTCGCCCATTTTCTGCGATATGTCTACGGCCTTCTGAAGCACGCTGTTGCTCTCGTTGCTGAGATAAGGCTGTCCGCCCTGAACCCGTGGCAAGCGGCTAATCTCACGGTCAACCACTGTCTCAACCTGCATGGCGTTTACACCGAGCTTCTGAAACAGAAAGTTGGTGACGTCTTTAGCCTTGTTCATAAGGCCCTTGAGCAGGTGGACCGGCTCAATCGACTGCTGTCCTGAGCGTTGTGCGGTGTTAACTGCCTCCTGAACAGCCTCTTGCGCTTTGATTGTGAATTTGTCGAATGTCATATAATAGTCTCCTTTCTTTTCTTTTTCTTATTTGTTATTCCTGAATACAATCTTTTTACGATTGTCTGCTATCAGAGAATCAAAATACATGCCCGTAGCCGAGTTCTGACATTTTGTCTTGTTTGCATGACAAATTTTCAGTCTGATTGATTCTCTGTTGCTGTATACATAATTAATATATAATGCCGGCTTCGTTCTGTTTGGCATATTGTCGCCCTTTGATGCTATGGCCTTACACATTGATTTCTGTTGAGGCTCTCATACTGCAATATTTGAAAATTATAATCATTTGGCCGTGAATATGCCCCGAAAACGTGTGCAAACGTAAGTCAGTGTGTTACATGTCGTTATGCAGGTAGCGCCGTATATGTGCAATGTTTTTTGTCCGAAATGGGACAAAAAAGCCTTTATTTCAATAAAAAAACAGGTTGGTTTTCATGCTGAAAGCTGCCCGTTTCCGGGTAAACAGTTGCCGAGTTGTTTTATAAAAGCTTACCTTTTACGTCCGGATGTAAATATTCTTTATCATCATAAGGTGCATGGCCTGTCTGATTTTTCTATTTCATCAGAAAATCATGACAAAACTAAAGTGACATAATGATGCGGCTTTTGATGAATATGCTTTCATATTGGTTGATGTTGCATGTGCGCTTTCTGCTTGTTCGTGCGTACAGATGTGATTGGTTTTGGATAAATAAAAACGCAGAAGTTATCAACAGACAATGTCGAAACTGTTGATAACTTCTGCGTGATGTATGTTTCTGTATATGTCAGAAGCGCACTGTTATGCCGATGCTGGGCAGCAGCGTGCCGCTGTCCTGACTGATATACTTCATCTTGTAGCGCTGTTCGGCTGCCGGAGCGTCAGGATTTTCAATGACGCCAGTGCTCATCAGCACGTCGGGCTGGCTCAGAACGCTCTTTGTTATGTTCTGTATGTCAAGATAGAAGCCGAGCATCCAGCCTTTGAAGTAATAGTTTTTGTCTACGCGGATGTCAAGTTGGGCAAAGGCGTCAAGACGTTCGGTGTTAAATTTCGAATAGTCGTAATACGGTCGTCCCTGTGCGTCCCATGCCTCCACAAGCGAAGACTTGTCAACGTCATACGGCGTATACGGACTGCCGCCTATCGCACTCAGCTTGGCTCCTATGCTCCAGTTGCGCGGCAGCTCATAGGTGGCGCTCACGTTCGCTATGAAGCGGTTGTCCCATGCCGAGTTGATGTATCCGGCATCTGAGTTGTTCTTGTATTGACTCTTGAATAATGTGAACGACGCCATAGACACCAGTTTGCCCGGTATCTGCCAGCGCATGGTGGCTTCGAGGCCGTAAGCCCTGCCCTTGGCCGACGAAACGAGCAGCTCGTTGCCCACAACGCCATAGTCGTTGCCCTTGCATGAGAGCGGAATGTTGTCGGCAACGGAGAGCGGAATGTCAGTGTAATGCTTGTAGAAACCTTCCAGACTCACCGTTATCTGCTTGCCCGGTGTCCATTCAACGCCCAGCGCCGCGTTCTTTACGCGCATATATTCGAGCGACTTGTTGGCCAGTTGACCGTTTTCGTCTTTATATCCCAGGGCTGTGTATGGCGGCAGCTGATGATACATTCCGGCGCCGATGTTGACGGCCCACGACGGCAGAAACTTGTAAGACAATGATAAGGTGGGCGAGATGTGCTCCCAGAAGCGTGCTGTTATGTCTGAATAAGAGCATCCGTCGAGGCGCAGGCCCATGTTGGCCGTAAGTCTTCCGTCTTCACTCGTATAGCGCGCCGAGCCGTAAGCTGCCCATCCTGCAAAGCTGATGTCGGTTGAGTATTGCGATATTGAGCTTTCGTTGTGATAAACTTTTTGGTATGTGTGGTCGTTGTAGAAGGCATACCATGCTTCAACGCCCTCGCGCCATGTCCAACGGTCGTTATATGTGCGGTTTTCGGCTCTTAGCGACAGCTTCTGTTCGCGCGAACTGAGGTCGAGCGTAAGGTTTTCGGGAGCTGAATCGTCGTTGTTGCGGTATTTAAGATTCTGATTGCCGAGGTAGTTATAGCCGAGCGAAACTGTTGTTACGTTCTTTCCGGCATAATGTTTATAAGATGCGCCGAGCGTAAACGTCTGCTGCGTTATGCGGGGCAGGTAGCTCAGCATGTATTCGGCGTCCTCTCCTTCTTGGTCAGTATTAAGCTTCATGTTGTCGATGCCCGTAAGCCCGAGGAAAGTTATTTCGTCTTTCTTTCCCAATTTGGTCTTTATCTTAAACTGTCCGTCAATGTAGTTTGGCAGGAAGGGCAGGCCGATCATCTTGAATAGTAGTTGCAGATACGACTGGCGCACAGAGAACAGATATGTAGTGTTGCTGCCGAAGTGACCCATGCCGCTGAGCGACACTTCCGATGCGCCGAGAGTGGCCTTGAAAGAGTTTTCGTCGGTGTTGCCGTCGAGCAGACTTATGTCCATCACCGAACTCAATGCGCCGCCGCGGTCAGCCGGAAATGCGCCTGTATAGAACTGCACTTCGCGTATAAGGTCGGCGTTGATTATGCTCACCGGACCGCCCGACGCACCCTGAGTGGCAAAGTGATTGATGTTAGGTATCTCTATGCCGTCCATGAAGAAGCGGTTTTCCGACGGCGAGCCGCCCCTTACGATGAGGTCGTTGCGATAGCCGATAGGAGAGAACGATACGCCCGGCACCGACCTCACAATGCGCGATATGTCGCGGTTGCCGCCCGGACTCTTCTCTATCTCGCCGAGTCCTATTATCTGCATGCTCACCGGACTTGGCTTTACGCGCCTTATCACGGGCACGCTAACCGTAACTTCGTTGAGATGCTTTGAGTCTTCGTCGAGTTCAATCTCTATCGTAGGCATCTTTGCCGACACGAAATATTCGGCAGACAGCACGCTCTTGTAGCCTATGCACGTAACGTAGAGCCGGCAGATGCCTGGATTGACGCCGCTTATGACGAACACTCCGGTGGTGTCGGTGGCTGCTCCGACGCCCTGCAGCCCCTGCACCGATACGCTTGCGCCTATGACAGGCTCGCGCGACAGTCTGTCTACGATGCGTCCGCGCACCGTAAACTTCTCTGATTCGGCATGCATGGCCGTTATCTGGAAGATGCAAATAAGGATGAATGCTATTCGCTGAAATGTGTGTAGAATGTATTTCATATAAATAATACAGAAGTTTTAAAAATGTAGTCGTGTCTGTTGATGCGTTCTGCGAAAGGCATCTGGCACTGTAATAAAACGAAGTTAACGGACAAATCGCCATGTAGGAGATATAAAAACTGTTGTCCGTTAACTTCGTTCGTTTCTTTTGTCCGGCTATTATTTTTTCTTTGCCGGCTATGCTTGGGCCATGTGGCCGCGGGCATTATTTCATCTTGTCGAAGCCTTCGCCGAACACGCCGTGGCAGAATGTCTGTGAAACCATGGCATGGGGGTCGATATTCTTAATGTAGTGGAATATTTCCTGAGACTCATATTTTCTTGCCAGAACGATAAGTATGTCCACTTCCTTCTTTGAATACCAGCCCTTGCCCTCAACAACGGTAACACCTCTGTGGGCGCTTTGGTTGATCTGGTCTGCAATCTTCTCATAATCCTTTGATATGATGATAAACTGCACAGTCTGGCGTGAACCGTTGACAACGTAGTCGCAGACATAACTTGCAATCAGAGTGAAGGCGATACCGTAGACGATTGTCTCGGTGCTGTGGAACAGCAGATAAGATGAGCTGATAATCGTAATGTCGATAAACTGCATGGCACGTCCGAAGCTCAGGCTGAAGTATTTGTTCAGCAGGGCTATCAATATATCGGTTCCTCCGGTAGAGCCGTTATGCGAGAACACCAGACCGAGGCCTCCGCCGGCCATTGCACCTCCGAGAATAACATGCATAAACTTGTCTTCGCCGGCCGTGATTATGGGATATGCCTGGAACAGGGGCTGAAGTACGCCCACAAATACCGACATGATTGACACGCCGATGATGGTTCTGATGATAAACTGCTTGGTGAGTGCCTTGCAGGCAATGATAAGCATAGTCACGTTAAGCACCCAGATCGAAATACCGGGAGGAAATCCGAAGGCATAGAACAGCAGCGCCGATATACCGGAAACGCCTCCCATCACAACCTGTTCGGGAAGGATAAAGGCCGTATATCCGAATGAATAAAGTAATATTCCAAATGTAAGGAAAAAAAGATCTTTATAAAAAGAATTCTTTACTTCGGCCTTGCCCTTTTTTTTGATATCATTCATAATAATTATGGTTAAAAATTAAAAAAACTATCACTTTCATGTACAGCGGCAGAAAATGACCTGTTGCTGTACATGAAAGTGTTATATCACGAGTATGTGTGTATTTAATACTTTCAGAATTATATGTAGACTATTTTATCTTTTCGAAGCCTGCCCCGAACACACCGTGACAGAACGTCTGTGAAACCATCGCGTTAGGATCGATCTGTTTGATGATAATCATCAAGTCCTGAAGCTCGTATTTATGCGCGAGGATTATCAGCAGCTTGACATCGTTCTTTGTATACCAGCCCTTACCCTCTACGACCGTTACGCCACGATGCATGCCTCCTGACACATTATTGGCGATTTCCTGATATTCTTTGGATATTATCAGCAGCTGCACGGTTTGCTTTGAACCGTTTACCACGAAGTCGAGCATGAAACTTACTACTAATGTGAACACGATACCGTAGATAATCGTTTCCACGCTGTGGAATACAAAGTAAGATGAGCTTATGATTGTGAAATCTATGAACTGCATGGCGCGGCCGAAACTGATGTTGAAATATTTGTTAAACACCGCCATCAGTATGTCTGTTCCGCCTGTAGAACCGTTGTGTGTAAACACAATGCCAAGTCCTGTTCCGCAGAGCAGTGCTGCAATGAGGACATGCATGAATTTGTCTTCTCCGGGAGTTATAATCGGGTGAGCGGTGAAGAAAGGCTGAAGGAAGCCCACACAGAGCGACAGCATCGTGACGCCTATCACCGTCCTTATTACGAACTGGGGTGTAAGAGCCTTGATTGCTATGATGATCATCATGGCATTGAGCACCCAGATGGAGATACTGGGAGGAAAACTCGTTGTGTAGTAAATGAGTGCTGAAATACCGGCAACGGCTCCCTGCACAACTTTTTCAGGTAATATGAATGCTGTGTAGCCTGTAGCATACATCAGTACTCCGACAAAGAGAAAAAAGATGTCTTTGCCTTGCTGCTTCCAGTTCGTTTGAGCGATAATGTTAGTTATCTTGTTCATATCAATGATTGTTTTCATGGCTTTCACATATTTTTCATAATGTCTTGGCGCAAGTCTTTGCGTGCGTAAGAGTTTAGACTATGTGGTATGCCGCATGTCTGTTATTTATTTTTTTGCAAAGATAGTTTAATTTTGCAAAGTCGCAAAGAAATATTGACTAAATGATAGAGGGTTTTTGCATTAAATCTGATAAAAAAATAAGTGCGGTCAGCCGCCTCTGAACGCATGCTTTTGGCATATTGTTTTTGTTATGCGTCAACGGATGATAATATGCATACGCTTAGTCGGAAATATGTGCCAACTATGCTTCAAACAAGTGTCGCAGTTTAACAAAAATGTAAGGCCTGTCAGGCGTCATTGTTGCTTGATATTTTTTCTGAATTGCTGTGGCGTAAGGCCGGTGTGCAATTTGAAGTAGCGACAGAAGAACGACTCGTCGCTGAAGTTGAAGTCCCATGAAAGCTGCTTTACGCTTTTCTCACTGTTACGCAGCTGCAGTTTTATCTGCAGAGTTACATATTGGTCTATAATATTTTTTGTAGTGTGTCCGGTCATATTTCTTACAATGGTGTTAAGATATTTCGGCGTAATGTTAAGCTTTCCGGCATAGAAAGCCACGTCGTGCGACTTCATGTAATATTGTTCGATGTCTTCCATGAACATGTTGAACAGTTCGTTGGTGCGTCTTGAGCCGTAGCCTTCAGGCTCCTCATGCCTGTTGCGCACCATCCAGTCGTAGAAACCGAGAAAGAAGGCCTTGAGCTGGTAGAGCACAAGTTGGTCGAGACATGTACAGTCCTTCTGTATGAAATACAGTCTGAGCAGGCTGAACATGTTTTCAATTATCAGCGTAACCACCTGTTTGTCAGTGCGGCATCTGTCCTTGCGCAGCAGAGAGTACACGGTTTGCTCCAGTTGCAGGCTCGCCTCCCTCAGCATCGTCTTGTCGTAGCGCAGCATTTCCACCTCAAAGTCGTCCGAAACATTGTGCAGCATCACCATGTCGTTCGGGAATAGTGTTATTACGGCATCTTTTTTCAGATGCCAGTCTTTAAAGTCGATGCGCATTGTTGCCGTGCCGCCTTTACATAATATTATTGCACCATAGTCGATGACGTTCGATTCTGCTTCAAGTTCTTTCAGCGATGTTGTGCAGAGCTGCGCCTTGTCTGATGCGAATGTTTCAAATTTCATGGGCTTGTCGTATGTTGCTTTTACTTATGTCTGAAATATGTTTATCTCCGTTTTGTGCTGCAAATATCGCTATATTGAGTGACAAAACACCACGTTTGTTCCGAAAAGTCCCATTTCTCGCGAAAAAATTAAAATCATTTAATTGTTAAATAGTCTTACCTTTGCACCCGGTTTCTGACCATTTCTCTGGATTAATGGAAAATATAGTGAAAATATAAAAGTGATGATTAGATGTAAATTTGTTTATGCCGTATTGTCCGGCGCACTGCTTCTTCAGTCAACAGATGCATTGTCGCAGACGCAGCGCACAATGACGGTGAGCGAGTTGTTTTCTCTTGTTGAGACGGGCAGCAGACAGTTGCGCGCCCAAAAGTCGGAAGTCGACGTGGCACATCATGCCATTTCAGAGGCAAAGAGCCGGCGTCTGCCTGATGTTAATGCTTCGTTGTCTGTTAGTTATAACGGCAACGTGCTTATGACCGACCGCGATTTCAGCAATGCCAAAGGCATCACCCAGCCACACTTCGGCAACAGTTTTGCGCTCGAGGCTCAGCAGGTGGTTTATGCCGGAGGAGCCATCAACACGGGCATACGCCTTGCCGAACTTCAGAAAGAGCAGGCAGAGACAGGCGTTGCCCTCAGCCGCAGTCAGCAGCGCTTCATGGCTCTCGGTCAGTATCTCGACTTGGTTAAGCTGTCTAACGGAATGAAAGTTTATGACAGCAACATTGCGCTTACCGAAAAACTTATTGCCGACATAAAGGCAAAGCACGAAGAGGGCATAGCGCTGCGCAACGACGTTACACGATATGAACTGCAGATGGAGTCGCTCAAACTCGGACTGCGCAAGCTTCAGGATCAGCGCAGCGTGCTCAACCATCAGCTCTGTAACACCCTAGGATTTACTTCAGATGTTGTAATCGTGCCCGACACAGCAGAACTTAAAACCGCATCAGACAATGGCAACGAGGCCGACTGGCAGAGCCGGGCATCAGTTTCGTCGCCGTTGCTGCGCCAGTCGAAACTCGGTGTAGATATGGCCCAGCAACAATTGCGCATGGCAAAGAGCGACCTTATGCCTAAGGTTGTGGTGTTTGCTACTGACAATTTCAGCGGTCCGTTCACTTACGACTTGCCGCCTATTGACAACAACTTCAACATCTGGTATGTCGGTATCGGCATAAAATATTCGCTCAGTTCGCTGTTCAAGGGCAACAAGACGGTGCGCAAGGCTAAGGCGCAGATTGTGCAGAGCAACGAGAACCATGCCGTTACGGCAGAGAGTGTAGACAACCAAATGCAGCAGGCATACACGCTCTATCGCCAGTCGTTTGTCGAACTGCGCACGCAGCAGAAGAGCGTAGAGCTTGCCGCTCAGAACTATCAGGTGGTCAACGACCGTTACATGAGTCAGATGGCGCTGATAACTGATATGGTCGATGCGTCGAATATAAAACTTAACGCCGAACTTCAGGAGGTTGACGCACGCATCGGCACCATTTACGCATACTATAAAATGAAATATATTGCAGGTGAAATCTGATAAGGCACCTGTGTAAATACATAAAAACAATACCGGCCGCACTGCCTGAACCGATACAGGTACGGCTACGGACAGAAATTACAAATAACAGACATAAGATATGAACAACAAGAAACTTATAAAAAGAATATACAATGTAGTAATCATACTGTTGCTCATCGGAGCAATAACGTATGTCGTAACCCGCTTTGCCCATCCGGCAAACACAGAATATACTGACGACGCGCAGGTGCAGCGCCACATAACACCGATAAACACCCGTGTGCAGGGATTTATCAAGGAGATACGCTTTGAGGAATATCAGCACGTGAAGAAGGGCGACACGCTCGTTATCATCGAAGATGCCGAATATCGTCTACAGCTTGCTCAGGCTGAGGCCAACTATCGCGGCTCACGTTCGGGCTCTTCTGCCATATCAGCCGGAATGAACACTACGACGAGCAACGTAAGAGTGGCTTCTGCAGGCATTGAGGAGGCAAAGGCTGACATGGACAACGCCCGCCGCGACTATGAACGCTATGCCTCGCTGCTGAAGAAAGACGCTGTTACCCGTCAGCAGTATGACAACGCGCTGACAAGATATAAGGCGGCGAAGGCACGTTACGAGCAGGCAAGCGCAAGCCGCCGTTCAACATCGCTCGTAAAGAACGAGCAGGCTCACCGCCTGAGTCAGAACACGGCAGGCGTAAGCGTGGCCGAGGCTGCCGTAAATCTTGCCCGTCTGAACCTTTCATATACAGTTATCGTGGCTACATGCGACGGTGTTATGGGCCGCAAGGACATTCATGTTGGTCAGCTTGTTCAGCCCGGACAGATGCTTGCGTGCATTGTTGACGACGATCAGGTGTGGGTTATTGCCAACTATCGTGAAACACAGCTTAAGAATATCTCTGTAGGCGACCCCGTAGAGTTTACGGCCGACGCCATTCCGGACGTTACATATAAAGGTGTGGTTGAGTCGCTCAGTCCTGCCACGGGCTCGGCTTATTCTATGGTGCCTGCCGACAATGCCACGGGCAACTTCGTGAAGGTTGAGCAGCGTGTGCCGGTGCGTATAGCCATTGTGGGAAAGAACAGTGCCGCCGACCTGAAGAAACTCCGTGCCGGACTGAATGTTGAAACATTGGTAATGTATAAGTGATATGCCGCCGATTACTACAGGACCGTTCACGATGCCGATGATGAACGGCTTCGTGCCCAAGAAAATACAGCCGTGGATATATGTCGTCTTCGCCTTCTTTTTTCAGTTGGCAGGAGGCATGTATGCCGGAGCTATGCCTCACGTAATGGGCGACATGTGTATCATGCGCGAGGATGTTACGATGATTGTGCTGTGCGGCGTTATCGGCGTTAACATGCCTTTCCCGTTTCTTTTCCGCTTTAAGTTCAGGTTCACCAACCGCCAGCTGCTCATAACGGCAGCTCTTGCCATTGCCGCATGCAACTGGCTGTGCATGTACACCGAGTCGGTGCCCGTGCTGTGCCTTCTCTCTTATGTGGCAGGATTTTTCAAGCTCTGCGGAACGTTCGAGTGTCTGTCTAACGTGCAGCTGTGGATGACATCAAAGCGCGACTTCACCATATTCTTCCCGTTGCTTTACTGCATTGTGGTGGGCAATATGAGTCTGTCGCCCTGGATAACCGTCCACCTTACATATATATTCCAGAGCTGGTATGCCATGCACTGGGCTATGACGGGCGCAATGCTCTTCATTGCGCTGATGGTGTATGTGCTCACCCATGATTTCCGCTTCATGAAGCCGCTGCCGCTGATAAGTCTCGACTGGCTGGGCTGCGTGCTCTGGTCGGCTTTGTTGGTTGAAGTAGTGTTCCTGTTCAATTACGGCGAGTATTACAACTGGTGGGACGGACGCCCGTTCCGTGTAGTTACGTTCATGGTGCCCGTGACGTTCTACTTTGCGTTGCAGCGCATGCGCCACATCCGCCATCCCTATATAGCCCCCGAGGCATGGCTCTATAAGCGTCTGCTGCCCCTGCTTGCTGTATTTGCGCTGGTTGAGCTTATCAACTCAACCCCTAAGATATTGCAGAACACGTTTACGTCGGGCGTGCTTCATTTCGGCGCCATGTCCACTTCCGTGTTCTATCTCGTAGAATGGGCAGGCACAATATGCGGCTGCATGTTCGTGATGTTCTGGATAAAGGTGCTCAGGCAGAAGTTTACGCGCCTGCTCACCGTAGGACTCATGTCCCTGTTGGCCTATGAGGTGCAGATGTATCTTATGATTACGCCCGGTCTTGACATTGCGAGCTTCTATCTGCCTATATTTTGCAGAACCTTCGGCGTGGCTATCTTCTTCACGGCCCTTACAATATATTTCGAAGAACTGATGCCGTTTCAGCATTTTTTCATGGGGCTGACCATGGTGGGCTTCATCCGCAACGGCGTGGTTGATACTATATGTTCGGGCATATACAGCTTTTCGCTCAGGCATCACATAGCAGAAAACTTTGCGCGCGCCATGCCGTACGATGCCACGCAGGTGATACTCGTCAGTCTGAAACAGCTGTTCGGCGTAACGTGTATCATAGCCACAGTTGTGCTGCTCATCTTCCTTGTATGGGACATTCAGCCCGTTAGGGATACGCTGAAGAGGATGCCTTACTGGAGCGTTGTCGGCCGTCTGCTTCGCAGGCAGATGTCGTCAGGCAAGTAGGGCAGGGAGACTGTTACCGTCAGTAATCTGAAAAAGCGGCGGCCGGACATTGGATATTCGGAAAAAATGTGTATGTTTGCATAAAATAGTTATATGCTTATGTTTACTACTACCGAATTCATCTTGCGCATAGCCATTGCCGGTGTGCTGGGCGCTGCTGTCGGCCTTGAGCGGGAGCTGCGGGCTAAGGAAGCCGGTACGCGTACACATTTTCTTGTGGCGATGGGGTCGGCTCTTTTCACCATCCTTTCGCAGTATGGCTTCGACGAGTCGCTGAAAATCTACAGCTCGTTTGCCTCTTTCGACCCGTCGCGTATTGCGGCTCAGGTGGTTACGGGTATCGGATTTATTGGTGCCGGCACCATAATCTTTCAGAAACATGTGGTGAAAGGGCTTACCACGGCTGCCGGGCTATGGGCTACCGCTGCCATAGGCATGACTGCTGCCACCGGGCTTTATGCCCTCGCTATAGGCAGCACGGTGCTTGTGCTGTGCTGTCTTGAGGTGTTCTCCTTTGTGGTTAACCGTTTCGGAATGAAAAAGATAGCCGTAACGTTTTCCACACGTAGCCATGACACAGTGCGTCAGCTGCTCAGCGAGCTGCAGGCTGATGGTGTTGACTTTGACAACTACGGGATGAAGCAGATTGTGGTTGACGGAGAACGGCAGTATGAGGTTACGCTCGAGATGAAGCTGCGCCGCAGGAATTACCGCACCCGCATTCTCGATTTTGTCAAGGAGTTCAACGGAGTAAGCATCGAACTCATAGAATAGCCAGTGTCAGGCCCATGCCGTGTCCGGTCGTCAGGCAATCTGCCTACTGCATTTTTATCCTTTTTGTGCTTTGTCTTAATTTCGGGACGATGTGCAGAAAGGTTATTTTTTGTGAAACAGAATTACCGGCTTGATTGTTTTCGTATGGATATGATAATTTTTTTTGTATCTTTGAAAAAGATATGAAACGGCTCGGCAAAGTCTGATTAAAAAGCATAGGTTTCTTATCTGTCATTGCACTTGCCTTTTGCCGTATTTGCATATAACGTCAATAACATATAAAGATTTTTTTATCATCAATTTTATTATCCATGATTAAACGCAATTCCTTATTCAGATTATTATTTGTCCTTTTATCATCTTCATTCATGCTTGCTGCCCCTTCGTGCTTGTTTGCGGAGAAGCACAGGCTAATCGTTACTACCGACATCGGCGGAACCGATCCCGACGACGAGCAGTCTATGGTGCATCTCTTGCTCATGTCTGATGATGTTGACATCGAGGGACTTATATGTAACGTGGCATTTGTGAAGACGCCTCTGGGCTTGCCCGTGCTGAATAAGATTATAGATGCATACGAGAAGGCTTATCCTAATCTTAATTTTCACAACAGGGCCTCTCCTCCGCCCGCCAGTCTGCGCTCTGTAGCCGTTGCCGGTCAGGCAGGAGTGGGCATGGCCGACGTAGGTGAGGGACACGACACTCCGGGCTCAGAACTCATAATACGTGCCGTTGACAGCAAAGATCCCCGTCCGGTATGGGTTAACGCATGGGGAGGCATGAACACGGTGGCTCAGGCGTTGTGGAAGGTGAAGCACACAAGGAGTGCGGCAGATGTGGCCAAATTTGTGTCGAAGCTGCGCATCTATGACGTGCTTGGGCAGTGTGATGCCGGAGCATGGATAGCCAGAACCTTTCCCGACATTGTCTATCTTCGCAATACTGCCGTGTATGGCTGGGCGCCGTCAGACAGTTGGGTAGACGCAATGTGCAGAAGTATGGGCCTCTCGGCGCTGCTTATCCTGACAGGATGTGGGCCACAGAGGGCGACAGCCCTGCCTTCATGTATCTTGTTGACAACGGGCTGAATGTGCCGTCGGAGCCTGAATACGGCGGCTGGGGCGGACGCTTCGGCACGGAAAAGGTGGCAGGTGTAAGAGGTATGGACTGGGTTGAGAAGAATAATCTTGACGAGAAACAGTATGATCCTTACTATATGTTCACCAATTCGGGCGAAGGCAGTGAGGCCATTGCCCGATGGAAGACAGCCATACTGAACGATTTTGCGGCACGTGTAAAATGGAGTGTGTGTGCAGACTATAATGATGCCAACCATCATCCTGTAGTACGTTTCAGTGACGAGAAGACTGACACCAAGGCTGTGAGATATGTTGACGCTAAGCCCGGCGACCGGCTGCAGTTCGACTTTTCGGGCTCTTATGATCCAGACGGCAACGAGATAAGCTACAGGCTTTATGTCTATGATGACGCTACCTACTGCTGTCAGCGTCTTGAAGTGAGCGATGCTGCCACGACGCGTCCGTCTTTGTCAATACCGGAATCAGTGTCAAAGGCTACGATACACCTCATTCAGGAAGTTACAGACAACGGCAGTCCGGCTCTGACGTCCTACCGTAGGATTGTCGTCAGGGTGAAATGAGCAGCGTGGTGCCAGGTGTTACTGATGAAGTAAAACTATTTTCTTAAAAAACTCATCACTCGTCACATTCGCATATAATGCGCTGGCTGTCAGAGGATTGAAGCGTGATAA
>ERZ791716.1045-NODE-1045-length-14089-cov-3.109163_pt1 | contig 14089 bp, 9 predicted proteins | sample MGYA00510049_ERZ791716 | MGnify/ENA primary metagenome ERZ791716 (study PRJEB30046, sample SAMN00715135) | human gut metagenome | study: EMG produced TPA metagenomics assembly of the A metagenome-wide association study of gut microbiota in type 2... | reverse complement strand
CACCAGTGAAAACCGGTTTACAAACGTAAGGCTTTCTGTACGAGTGGGAGGACTAATCGGTATTTCATTAGTGCTGAAAACTAAGGGAGGAATAAATATTCCATCTAGAGATTCGACAGATCCTATGAATGAAATTACCGAGAACGGAATATATACTATAATTCCAGCCAACGATACTTATGGAACACTGATTGTATTCCAGTCATTTGGTGGAGCTGGTGGTATTGTTCAGTTTTATGCTCATCCCTTCGGCAATGGAATCTATCGATTTAGAATTAAAACCTCAAACAATAAAAATGAATGGTCTGAGTGGAAAAACTTTTAGGTTGTTTTTCTTTCCCAATTAGTCCATTCTCCATTAGGAAGATTTTTCATTCGAGTATAAATGTTACCTGCATAATCAAAAGCGAACTGCCTTTCTGTTTCAATATTATAGAATCTAATAGCTAGTCCTGCAATATAATTAGCAGTAGGTGTTATGCTCTGTAAATAGCTGGAAACAAACATAACAAGTCTATTGGATGTTGATGTTAAACCTTCATCTAATGTTTCCTTGCGTGTAACATAAGAGTATCGTACGCATGATAATAGTCCTCCCACAACTGATGCGAGGTCTTCTTTGCTGATTAAAATTGGGTTGCCGGAAGCATCTAATGCACGTACCCATTTTGCGTCACTTTTCTGTGGTAACTGGTTTTCGAATTGATCTGCCATAATTGTATTTTTTTAAATGGTTATTAAATGATATTTTATAATTCCTGCATAGCTTCTACCATCTGAGGAGAGCAATGTCCAGATACAAAACTCTGTAAATATGTGAACTCATCATCTGAAAGTTCTATATCTCCATCAGAATGGTAAATACGAAGGGCTAAATCCATCCCTCGTATATCACCATACCGATATATCAGATTGGCCAAGTCAAGCCGAACATCCTGTTCCAGCTTTTGAGTATGGTCGATACCAGACCAGAATCGCATTTTTTTAAAGTTTACTTTCTTCATATAGCTGATATTAAAAATTATGATTAACCACAGGTATATTGAACCCAATATCCCTGATCATCCCGTACAAAAAATCTGGATACATCATCATTTATAACCAGAGAGCTTGCACCTCCGGAATTATTGGGATTGCGGAATGAACCGGATAAGGTTATAGCACCACTGCCTGAAACTCTCTTCATGTAGAGAATTTTCCCAGCAGGTGAAGCAGATGTACTCGGCATGGTGACTGTGATATTCCCAGAGTTACCAAAAATGAGAAAGTCATCGTTCGCATTGATGGTTGCAGATGATGTTATTCGTCGTGTGTTGACAACAACACCATTAATTCTGGTTTTTTCCGTACTTCTAGCCAACAGCGAGACATTTCCATAGGCCTGAATAGCCTGCCCATATCCGGATGCATTACAGAGTGCCTTGATCGCAATAGAATCAGATGAACCGTAAGTTTCAGCACTGATACAGATTCCACTATCGTGTCGTACCTGAAGCATTGCACTTGTACCCCGGTTAACTGAAAATAATTTGGTTGAACTGTTGTTATAGTTGCCAATGCTGAGAGACACATCTGCAGCCAGATTACTCAGACTCTTTGCACCGATTGAGAATCCTCCGATAGTTCCGGAGTCTGCGGATATATTACCTATAAATTTACCTGTAATCTCGGCGTTGACACAATGGAAATACCCGGTATTCCCATTCAGGATCATGTTTGCAACTCCATTTGTTGACTGTTGTGATTTCATCACACCTCCACTAAACATAAACCCTGCGACATTGGCTCCGTCAGAAAACAATGTATCGGTGGCAATATTCACCAGCTTGTTCATTGCTTCCCAGTTATCATCGCCGTTAGCTGATGTCGGTGCATCCGTAACCGTCGAGCCTTGAGTACGAACAAGGAAGTTATAATAAACCCCGTTAAAAGGATGTATTACCTTGTCACGATAGTCTGCACTCCACTCGTATGATTCTCCCGAACGCCATGGGCCACGATCACGTGGGAAAGCTCCCGTAGCCCCGGTAGCACCAGCTTCCGCTACTCCGATTCCTATTTCTGCCACATAATTGTCTGACCAGGCATTAGCTTCCGAGGATGACCAATAAGCACGGACTGCAAACTGTGTGCAGCCGGAAGCCGCCGGAACAGAGATGGAAGCCGACTGCACCGGACCGGCATGAGAGCGCCAGGAACCGTCATATTTTCTTGCAACCAACCAAAGTTCAGCACACTTACCAACAACTCCGTTACGGTTTTTCTTACAACTGACGGTAAAAGCTGACGGAGACATACTGCCAGTCGATGTATAAGCTATTGAACTGCATGAACTATCCAACCAGTATAATGTCGGTGGCTCAATATTAGTGAGTCGCTGCCAGTCGGGATGCAGTGTGTTTGTTGATGGAGTTCCAGCCAAAAGATATCCCTGTGGTGTACGGACATAATTACCATTATTGTATTTAGCAATGGCATACGGTGGTGCACTGGTATCACGCAGTGCTACAAAAGCATTCTCAGCAAATTCTACCGCTGAGTTTTTCTTGTAAGGGACATTGCCTGAAATCCATGCTCCGCATGGGATAAAGCTGGCACCGGGAGTACCATTCTGTCCGGGTGTACCTTGAGGACCTTGGGGACCTTGAGGCCCCTGCGGACCTGTTGCACCGGTATTCCCCTTATCTCCCTTATCACCTTTGGAACCGCTCACACATACTGCGTTTGTTGTGGTTTTGGAGTTATCCGTATAAGTGATAACGGAACGTGTCCACATGTATTTCCCATTTTGCCATGCCGGAACTGTTGTTGACCAGCTTCCTCCTGTTGTCGAGGACGAAGAAGCAGACAGATAATATTCTTCAACAATCGATTTCACTCCTTTGCCTGCCGCACCTGTATTGCCGGTTGCTCCTGTATTACCCTTCGCTCCGGTTATACATACGGGAGCTGTTTCCTTTGTCGTTTCATCCGTATATGTGACCTTTGTCTTCGACCACATGTATTTGCCGTTAACCCATTCCGGGGAAGTTGTCTGCCAGCTACCACCTGACAATGAAGTTGCTGATGTGGACATATAATACAGAACATCTACTGATTTAACGCCTACACCGGCAGATCCGGTATCTCCTTTGTCACCTTTATCTCCCTTAACCTTAGTCCATGTGTAAGAAGAAACACTGCTGCTATCAGCCTGTGTAAAATCTACATACTGCCCGATATAAGCACCGGGAGTTTCTCCGTTGTTGGCTGTAAAACTCTTGCCGCCATCATTGGAATATTTAATGTGCAGATAAGAAGTTTTACCATTGGCTCCCGCAGGTCCTTGAATACCCTGATCACCCTTAGGCCCTTGTGCACCCTGAAATCTTGCCCATTTGTAGGAAGTGTAAGATGTAGGTGCTGTGGAACTTTGTGTTACAGCCGTACCTATATAGGTGTTCGGAGTATCACTCATCGGATTACCATTTGAGTTTGCCGAATACTTTACATGGAAATATGATGATGTACCGGGAATGCCTTGAGAGCCGGTAGGCCCCGTATCACCTTTATCCCCTTTGGCGCCCTGAGGTCCCGTGTCTCCTTTATCACCCTTGTCTCCCTTGTCACCCTTGATTCTACTCCAGGAATACTTCTTGTAATCGTTACTATCTGCCTGTGTAAAATCTGTATATTGGCCGATATAGAGTTTATTGGTTGAATCGCTGGTACTGAAGCCCGAAGAACCATCTGCAGAGTTGGCATAAGCGATGTGCAAATAAGATGTCTGGCCATTCGTCCCGTTTGTTCCCGGAATACCCTGGTCACCTTTTGCACCCTGTGCACCTTTTGTTTTCATCCATTTATATGCAGAAACACTGCCACTGTCGGATTGTGTAAAATCGACATATGTACCCATCCAGTCTCCTACATCCTCGCCATTATTACCAGTAAAGGTCTTACCCCCGTCATTAGAATATTTAATATGGAAATAAGAGGTTTTACCAGCTGCTCCTGTAGCCCCGGTTTCACCTTTTGGCCCCGGGATACCCTGCTCGCCCTTTTCACCCTGAAGCCCTTGAAGACCACGCTGACCTTCTGCAACCTGCTTCAGCCAATCCGGATTATTATCAGCAGGTTCTGACTCTGTACCTTCCGGGTTGATGCATAGCCATAATGAACCATTATGGGATACTCTATCAAAATAAGCATGTGGCCCAGCCTCCCATGCCCCCTTGTCAAGAGGAACCCGAATCGGCTGGCCGGTAATGGTATCCGTCTGGAATATAAGACCGGTCATCAGGATATTTTGTAGTACAGCCGAATAGTTGTCACAGTCAAACCCCTGTACTTTCATTCCTTTCTTTTTCCCCAGCCAGCTTTTCATCTGTGCCGGTTCCGGGTCCCAGGTATTGGCGTTATCAAAGAAAGTAATACAATTGTTCCCGTTCAGAGTATCAAACAGAATGTATGTTTGACGGTCTAGGTCTGTAAAGTTCCCCGTTTGTGCCAGTATCATTTCCTCACCCGGTTCGTAGTTGTTCCCGGGACGATTTACCATTTTGAATGTTTTTGCATCATAGTCGGCTTCTGTCACGCGAAACTGCATTTGCGCAAAACCAGTAAGTTTTCCTTCTTCATTTTTTGTTGTAAAGAAAGCAGACAGAATGTCATCAACAAACTGACTCAGTCCGTCCGCTTCTGTCAAGTCTGGTATAACCGTAAAACTTCCATCATCATTCTTTATATATGACTTTACTTTGCAACCGCCCCCGGGAGATATAACAGCACGTCCTTTGAAATATGTAATGCGATTATAAGCTATTTCCGGAACAAATAATCGTTTACGAAAATAGCCTGATTCCATTTCCATATTCCCTTCATCGTCTATCATACCACCAGAAACACCTGTAATGAAATTACCGAATTTTGCTGTTCCTTTTACAACAATACCTTTCAAAAATGTCATTACATATTTTACCTGCTCTGCCACATCTTTCCTCAAAAACATGCTTATTGCTTTCAGGGCAGAAAATACATTATAGTCTGACGGGGTCTTGTTATCCGTTGTTTTGATAATGTCGATAACTTCCTGCTCTTGCTTTTGAGATAATACATACTGCAAATTATTCAGCCGGTTATCCACAGACGACTTCCATCCGGTACCAACCTCATCCGAACAGGTGATCGTAGCCTGGCACAGATCATTCAACCTGCGTTGCACCTTGATGATACGTGTATCCTTGTATCCTCCGGTGCTGCCGAAATACTGTTCTGACAGTAAACGCACATTCCACCCTATGCGGAGTGGTGTGCCGTTCTTCTCGATATAATTCCGGTCGGTGGTTCCGTTATATTTGTTTGGGTCAAAGCTGTAAGTATTCAGAAAGTCATTCACAGCTTGCTTGTATTCCTGTTCTGCCGCAGTGATGTATTCCTGCGGCATGGCGAAGTTCCAGGGAATGTACTGATCACCTGGATTCGGGACTATTACACCACCTGGGATCTGTGTTGTTTCATCCGGATAAACATTGATGATTTCCCATTCTCTGGTATCCTCATGCCACGCTGCCTGGAAGGATCCGTCAGTTCCGCGCCCCGCCAATTCCCCTGTCTGGAACTCTAGCATGTAATCCAGATCCGGAATCTTGTAGTCATTCGGATTCCAGGTCATCCCGTTGTCTTTAAAGTAATATACGGTGTACTTCCGTCCTTCCTCACTGGTCTTTTCTTCGGTGCGTACAGAAGATACTGTACCCACATACTGAGGGTATATCTCAGAGAATGCAGCTTCTTCCGTTTCTTCCTTCACTCCATACAGGTCTACGTTTTTATCTACATATAGAGAGCGGTCAGGAAGTTGCAAACGGGAATATCCGTACTTGGTTGCATCTATGTTTCTCGTAGAACCAAGCGGGAACAGCCGCGTAAAGAATTTCACTTCTCCGTTGTCTTCCTGTGCCAGATTAGTAAGGCCATGGAGATATCCCAATTCTACCATTTCTCCGCGTTCAGCCTTGCAGAGGTTAATCACATAACCGTCCGCCCACATTTCCGTTTCGAATGTAGCGGCGATTCCGTTGCTTCCGAAAGCCGCATCCCAGCACTTCACATTGCGGTAATCAATCGTCTTGTTATCGGCTGTAATCACCGTTCCGATGCTCCACAAGTTACCACCGGCACGCCGGTTCATGTTGTCAATCCATAACTGCAGATGCTCCCGCGGACCACCGTCATAAGAAAATTCAGAAGTTGTTCCTCCTTCCTGAAACAACATCAGCGTATCTTCGGCATCGTGTAGCGGAGCATAGAATTTTACACTGTATTCGTAAGTCTGCGTGTTCTTCTGTTTCGGGCGATAACGGGACTTAATTTTAAAACGAACACCTTCCAGATCGATATAGTCATCCACATCCAGCGGAACGTATGCGGTATGGGTGAAGGATGCAGATACACTGCACTCTCCTCCTATCTCCTCTGTGACGGTAGAAGAAGAGTTCGGACTGGCTGTCAGTCGAAGGTTGTTGGCTTTATCGTATATTTTCAGTTCCATTTTATCGTCATTTAATCTGTGTTTAATTAATTCCTAAACGGATGGCTGCGGTTCCAGAAACTTGACGGAAAACAGCACATAAAACCGGTCTCTTTCGTAGCTTCCGTACCAGTCCGGTTCTGCCGGCATGTCCTGATACACCATATTGTAAGTCCGGTAATTCTTTACATTTATCGTAAGCATTCCGGACGTAATCAGCGTCATCATGCGCTGGTATTTGTCCAGGCGGTCGGCTGCGGAGCTTCCACGAAGCCAGAACTGCAAGGTACGTTCGATGCTGCCCAGCTTCACGTTTGGGTTCTGAGGAAGCTCTACCCCGTTCCGTTCCCGGAAGTCTACGGTAGTAATATCCTTTGCCTTGGGCATGCGAAGCAAGGCATCCATGTTCACGTGTCCACCTTCTTCAGTCTCGCCCAGAAAGGCACCGTATTCCGTCCATACGTCTGTTCCGTTTATTGTAAGGTATCCTGTCAAGTCCATGTTATTGCATCTTTATCCCGTTCAACTTCATATCTTCCATCAGGTCGTATATCAAAACGATGTAGGCCGTATGTGATGCGATGGTAGCCAGTGTTTCGCTATCCAACTTTTGCGATTCCCGCAGATCCTGTACAAACTTGTCAATATTCGCCAGATGTGTCTGCATGTTACGCCCTATGCCCTCGAAGGTGGATATGCTTTCCTGGCTCATTGTTGTAAGTGCACCACTGCCGGGCGACTGGCTGCTTCCCGATCCGGATGCAGACCATCCGAAAGTATTCATCAGCTCTTCCCGGTCTTTTATCATCTGATCCACCATTGCCTGATTCTGTTCCCTCAGACTATCCACTTCATCTCTGGTCAGTCCGTCTTCGCCTAATTTTACCCAGTTGTCGTATAAGGCTTTAATCTGGCTGTTGTATTTATTCGCAATAAGTGAGCGGAAGAAGGCATTCTGGAGATTCTTTTCCAGATTGTCTGCCAGGTCTTCGTTGGTAGATTCCAGATCAGATATAAGGTCAAAGTATCCATCCTTAAACGCATCAAATCCGATTCCGGTAATGGCTTCCTGTTCCTTTGAGGCTATTTCTTCCAGTTGATCCGCGTAAGAACCGATATTTTGTATGTAATCGATGAATTCAGAATTTACATCCGTCAGTACGGAAACAAACTTCTCATCCTGAAGCACATTCCCGATAATACCTGCATCCAGCCCCAGTACATCACCCAGACTTCCGACCTGCTCTCCGACCAGTCCGGACAATCGCTGCCAGTCCTGTGACGACATCCGGTCATTCACCCGATATCCCAGGGAGTGGGATCCGATACTTGCACCGCTACCCGCCAGCATATTGGCCAGCTGCCTCTGCCGTTCAATCTGCACGTTTACCAGTTTTTTTGCTTCCTCTGCTGCCTTCTGCGCTTCTGCTCCGTAGTTGATGTCGATGTATTCCTGCTTCTTTGAAATAAGATCATCCCATATATCAATCAGCCCTTCATACTTTGATTTCAGATTTTCATACCCGGAATAATCTGCACCGCCGAAGCCAAACAGTCCGGCGATTGTATTGCCTACTCCAGTCAGAATCTTAATTGATCCAGTAATGGCACTGAATGGTTTGGTAATGTCGATACTTTCCAGTCCACTCATTCCCTGACTGACTCCGTTCAATGTTTCACTGACTGCTTCCGGAACTTTTACGCCAAAGTTTCCTAACATATCCACTATGTCGTTTCCGGCATTGACGATTGCCATTCCTTTCTGTCCGATAGAATTGGCCGCTTCTGTCAGATTCTTCTGGGCACTGTATCGTTTATCCTGAGCAGCACGAAGTCTTTCCTCCGCTTCGGCCTGTGTGACCAGCTTGCGGGTAAGGGTTCCAGTTGCTTCGTCATATTCTTCCACGATGACACTTCCACCCATCTGAGCCTGTTGCAGCAGGTTCTGAGCAGTACGTACCTCTTCCATGGCGGATTTGTAGTTCTCGTATCCCTTCTTCATTGCCTCGAACGGGGAACGGTCGGCCAGCTCGGAGTCTATATCCTTGAAAGCATCCATTACTTCCTTGAAGGATTCCGGACTGATGTCATCACCGATTCCTTCCAGGTATTCCTTCAGCTTCTTGCGAAGGCTTTCCAGCGTATCGGTCGACACACGGTCCAGATCACCGAAGATCTTATCCCAGTCCATCCCTTTCTTCATTTCCTCGAAGTCCAGGCTGGCCAGCTTGTCGTCACGTTCACGAGTCAATACGTCAGCTTCACCTTCTGTTTCCGCAGCGGCAATCTTCCGCGCGTAATCCATCGCGATGGCCAGACGCTTCTCCTGATACGTGCCGTATTGTTTATTGTAGTCGATAAGGCTCTGTGTAGCCTTGTCGCGGTATTCCTGCTCAATCTGATAGATCTGTTCATTATACACCTGTTCTGCCAGCACATGGTTGTTTTTAGCCGATTCCTTTACGGCATCATATTGGCTCTGCGGAATGTTGTCACCCTGCTTGCGTGCTTTATCCATCTTTGCCAGTGTATCCCGTTCCTGCTTGTTGATGTCGGCAATACTGTCATCATATTCCTGCTTTGCCAGTGCCATGCGCTTGGCAATACCTTCCTGCATGATCTGGATGCGAAGTTTCTCCGTGGTCTGCTGCGCACGAATACGTGCATCGGCAAGCTGGGAGGCGTAGTCGGTCTTTCCGGAACCTGTACCGGTTTCGCCACCTCCTCCGTTTGATTCAAAAAGAAGGTCTTCTATGTTTACCTGATCAGCCAGACTCTTATTGAATTTGGTCAAATCATAAATCTTCCTTCTCCATTCGGTAATCTTTTCCTCGCTCTCTTTAAACTTTCGGTCATAATTACGGTTGGTTGCATCGATCACATCGTTACTAACAGGAAGAAATGTTTGTTTTTGTCCTTCTTTCAGCTTACCTACAGCCTCAGTCCTTTTAATTTCATTCAGTTCCTGCTTCTTGTATTCTTCCGTTATTTTTGTTTCCAGATCAAGGATCTCCTTGCTGTTTTTTATCAATGTTTCTTTGGCTGCCTGCGCTTTTGCTGAAGCCATAATAGCCGTAGCCAGTTCGTTATATTTGTCAGCAGCCTTTCCCACTAAGATCTCTTCATCCGAAAGATTCTTAAAGTATTGAGGATATTCTTTTTTCAGTTCCTTTACAGCTGAAATACGTTCATTCATACCTTTGGAACTGTCTACTGCAGCCTTATATAGTAAATTGAGCTGTACTGTTTCATTCTGTGCAGTCTGCTGAGACTCAAGCATGGCCTTTTTATAGTTTTCCAGAGCCTCTTTGTTGTTGTCAATAGCTTTTTTCCCGTTGATAAGCTCTTTTACCCAGCTTGCAATATCCTTTACAAAAACAACACCTAGTGAAATGGCTGCCACAAGTGCTGTCTGAGTGCTGAATAAGGAGCTTGCCAATTGTTTCCATACCGGTACACCTTTCTGACCTGATGCAGCCAGAAGCTCGTTCTGTTTCCGCACATCAGATATTGCATCCGCCAGCATAGGCAAATTGTTTGATATTGCCAGAATAAACATCTGAGGCCCCATGGCCAAAGATGGCAGTTCCCTTGCTACCTGACTGAACTGCAGCTTCAGGTTGTTTGTCTTACGGGTTACGGCTTCGGTGTCAATGTCAATGGCCTGCGTTTTTGCGGTTTCCTCTTTCGTTTTCTGCAAGTCTTTCAGACCTGTCTTCAATCCGTTGATCTGCCCCGTCAAAGCCTGTACGTTGGCCGCTTCCTGCGTATAGCTTTTCCCGGCTTGATTGTTCGCTTCAAGCTGTTTGATTTGTTCGGCACGTACCTGCTTCAATGCTTCAATCAGTTGCAGAGTCTGATTTTCCACATCATCCACATTCTTACCAACGCTCTGTAGTCCGGCCTTGGTAAGATCTTTCATGAATATTTCCAGTTCAACAGGTACTGCCATGATTCCAATTTATAATGATTAATAATCAGTCCTTTACCGCATAATGGGTAAAGAACTCCATCGGGTTCATCCCCTTTGTCGTGTTCTTGTTTTCTGTTTGTTTGTGACTGTTTCTTTGTTTCTCCCGTTCCTCCATTTCACGGATCTGTTGCATCATATCCGGCTTCTGCGGAGGAACCCAGTGCGGCATGTCTGCCATCATCATTTGCAGGGTTACTACATTCACTTTGTCCAGAATGTAGTCAATGCTCCAGCCTGTTTCCGTGGCCAGCTGACCTACTACGCCGAAAAGGCTATGCGAAGGTTCCGTATGTCCCTTCTTTAACTCCTCGTTTCGTTTTCGCTCTCGTTCCGGCTCGCTAAGGGCTGCATCTTGTTCAGTGCTGCTGCCGATGCGATAATAATCCCGAAAGACGTGGTAGATGTACTGTTCAGTATTTGTCGCCAGGCGGAGGAAAGTTCGTCGGGCGTCATCAGTTCCCGAAGCATCCATGCCACCGGGCGGTTTAGTAACCTTCCCAGTACCGGGCCTCGAACAATTCCGTATGCCACCATCCGGCTGATATCCTTCCCATGCAGGAAGACAAACCGGATGCGCTGGTCCAGATTGTATGCATCATATTCTTCCGGAGTCACCCTGATTCGGAGATAACGCTTGCTGATACGGATCAGGCTGCGTGTGGTAGGTGTCTTCATCGTGATGCGGAACGGACGTTTCCGCAGTACCGTATGAAGCGGCAGGCTGATTCCCCCGTCACTGAGAGAGATGCCTGCCAGCAGTTCTATATCCTGTGCCTTCATACTTATCCTGCTGCGTCTGCGGTTGAGTCTGCGGTATCAGGTTTCACTCCGGGAGGATAAGTACGATAGCGCCTTTCCTTTCCGTCTGTAGGTTTCAGCATGTCCACACGGATTCCCATTGCCAGCACATTCTGCATATTGATTCCGTTCTGAAAGCCGTTACGGCTCAGACGGGCATTGAATATGCGGAAGCTGTGTCCGGAATGCATGGATATTGTCAGCACACCGTTTGCTACAAACTTAACCGGAGGAGTATAAGAATCATCCGCTTCTTTCTTTCCACCAAACACAGCCACCATGTCCTCCGCTTTCAATCGAATCAGGTTCATCGTGAATGCATCGCTTCCCGGATTGGTCATAATGCTGTCTACCGGTCCGTCTGTTACCTGTGCGGCCATCACATCCATAAAGGTAGGAGCATTCCCTGCCGGCTGCATCCCGTTTTCATCCAGCCAGCCCAACGTCTTTTCCTCGCCTTCCAGTGTCTTGAACTTTACGGCGGCCACACCATACATCCAGCCGTTGCTTGTATCTGCCATAATCTTGTCGTTTTTAATGTTTGCTTAAATAATATTTAATCAGTTGCCAGATAAGGAAAATCCCCAGCAGGGTCAGGGCTGTTCCTGTCAGCCATCCCTGCACTCCAGGGCGTGTTTCCTTCAATTCATTGCTCACAGTTTCATCGCGTATGCGGTGGTCGGTTTCCGTACGTGTTATGGTTACCTGTCTTCCTGTACTGTCGGCTGTCGCCGTGACGTTCACGCCACCTTCTCCGTCTGATTGTATGTCAATATTCAGACCGTCGTTCCGATAGTTCAGCCCGAATCCGGCAGGAAGTTTACTCAGATTCTGCCACTGCTCCGCACTCACCGAGCAGGTCGCCGTCCTCTTCGGGACCGGCTCGTAAGTTGTTTGCTCGGTTACGCTCGTTCGGAGGCTGTCCGAGCGGACGGTTTCCGAGCTGGCCTTTCTGCTGCTGGCGCAGGAAGATAATGACAGGACAACGGTCAGCATACTTGCAAGTATGTAATTTGCGTAAAGCCGTTTCATGATTGATATTCCGTTCGTTTTGTTTTCGTAATTGTTTGCTTATATCCAACACCGTGGCACTGAGGTCATCGTAAAGAGTCTTGTAAGTACCTTCGGTTTCTTTTACCGCACGGACTTGATACACCTTCCTGTCACGCCACCAGGCAATGGCAGTAGCCAGCCATCCGGCAGGAAGAAGCCAGTCCCATAGTGACTGTAACAGGGTCCAATCCATAAAGCTCTACTCTTTTTTAAACAATGCTCCGATAGCCTTAATCACATCATAGAATCCGCATCCGCTCAATCCGGCCGCCAGTCCGTAAATCAGAACCTGCCACCAGATATAGCCTGTAAGTAACGGAGTGAGTTGCAAAAGCCATGCAATAATACATACTACCATGCCCACACCGCATGAAATCAAAATTTTGGCCAGCTTGCTTGCGGAAATAGCCGGAACAACTTTCAGAATCTGTGTCACCAAGGTAGAAACCAGGGCTACGATTCCCGTAAAGCTTCCCAAATCGATAAGGAACGATGTTTCAGGTTCTGCAGCCGGAAGTACGGTCTGTGCAAATGAAGCCAGTGTTGTAATCAGACACAGGCAGAAAAATAAGATAATCCGTTTCATTTTGTTGTGCTTTATTGGCGTAGCATTTGGCGTACTACGCCATGGTTATAGTTTCAATATCTGTTTTCTGTTGTTTCCGTCGCGCTTGTAAGACACATGCACCCAGGAAAAATTCTTTTCGTCAATCAGCTGGTCGAAAGGCAGATTCTCACGGATGTACTCAAAGAGTTTCCGGTTCTCTTCCCTGCTTCCTGCCGTAATGTCGGCAGCCTCCCCTTTCAGATGCTGGCTGCTTGCCGCACCTCCTACCAGCCGGTTCAGTTGCGGACAACGGTACCCGGAGTTGACGGATATCGGTTTCCCGTACCATTCGCGGAGCGGGTCAAGCACGTTGTCGGCCAGGGCTTTCAGATTACCCCCCCCCCCCAAGGGGGGGGGACAAGGTGGAGGCGCTGGATCTGGGGGCGAATGATTATATTACCAAGCCCTTTGGTACGGAGGAATTGCTGGCCCGCATCCGCGCCGTTCTCCGCAGCCATCGGCACAGCGAAGAGAAGGAAAGTTCCCATGGTGGGAAATTCCGCCTTCAGGACTTGCTGATCGATTATGATACACGGCAGGTCTTTGTGGATAAAGATGAGATCGACCTGACCCAGACGGAATACAACATCATGGCGTTTCTCTCCGTCCATGCGGGAAAGGTGCTGACGTATGCCGCCATCATTCGGGCGGTCTGGGGGTATTCAGACTATGGCAGCGTCAAGAAGCTGCAAGTCAATATGAAGAACATCCGCAAGAAAATGGGCGTGACGCCCGGTGAAAAGCGCTACATCATCAACGAGCTTGGCGTCGGATACCGTATGCTGGCGGAGGATGAGGAATAGCGCTGCCAAAGTTCTTCGCCGCTTGACAGGCGTGGTACAACACAAATGAGCTTTTTCCGTTTCTATCCCAAACGGAGAAGGCTCATTTTTTGTCTGGAGGATCAAAAATGAAGAGAACATTCAGCACGGAGCTTGCCTATGTATTCGGCATCGTATTTGTCGCGCTGGGCGTTGTCCTGATGGAAAAGGCCGACTTCGACGTTTCCATGGTGGTCGCGCCTGCATACCTTCTTTACCGTTGGCTGTCTCCCGTGTGGAGCTTCGTCACCTTCGGCATGGCGGAATACTGCTTGCAGGCGGTGCTGCTGCTCGCCATGTGCCTGCTGCTGCGGCGCTTCCGCGTG
>ERZ791716.1033-NODE-1033-length-14236-cov-2.203441_pt1 | contig 14236 bp, 14 predicted proteins | sample MGYA00510049_ERZ791716 | MGnify/ENA primary metagenome ERZ791716 (study PRJEB30046, sample SAMN00715135) | human gut metagenome | study: EMG produced TPA metagenomics assembly of the A metagenome-wide association study of gut microbiota in type 2... | reverse complement strand
ACCTTTATTCTGGTTTATTCCTCTATATGCTATTTTTTTAGAATGATTATTATTAAAATTAGAACAATATTTTTCACATTTTTTACAATTAATACACTTTTCTTCATTTATCTTTGGATATAAAAAACCTTCTTCATCCTCAACCATTGAAATAGCATGCACTGGGCATACATATATACACCCTCCACATCCATTACAATCCTTTTTCTTTCCATATTTTAAGTACAAATTTTCCATACACATTTATCCTTTAAACTTTCTTAAACTTTTTTCTAATAAAACTATATATATAATTAATATTATTTTTATTTAACATTGTACACAACATAACTGTAAACAGTAATACAATTATACTTAAACTATTATTATTAATATAATATGAAATTGTTACTATTGTTAATATAAAAAAAATACTAAATACACTTTTTAAATTAAACTTAATTTTTATATCTTTATATATATCTATATATCTATATATAAATACAATTAAATATGCCACAAGTGTTGAAATTGATGCTGCATATAATCCAATTTTCTTAATTAGCATTACATTAGTAATAATATTTATGATTGCTGCTAACATTGTTGTCTTAGCTAATTGTGCAGATTTCTTTTCCGCAACATATATTGCACTTATTAATGCCACTAACACATTAAATAATGAGCCTATCATCAATATTGGAATTTGTCTATATCCAGCCTCATATTTAGAATCAACCATTATTGGAAATATATATGGCATTATAGCAATTATTCCTATACACATAGTTGAAAATAATACAAATATTACATGCATTATTTTATTAATAAATTGTTCTTTATCTTTACTATTAGCATTTATAGCTAAAGCTTCTGTCCATGTTATATTAAATATATTGTATATTGTAACATATGCAGAAGAAAACTTATTTGCAGCAGTATAAACTCCATTTTCACCTGCACCTAAATAATAGGTTATTATTAATCTGTCAGATACATTTACAACCCACCATGATAATGCATTAGGAATTAATGGCATAGAATATTTTAGCATTTCTTTTAATATTTTAAAATCTATATATTTAAAATCTATATACTTATATAATTTTTGCTTTATAACTATATATATTCCACCCAAACAATTAGAAACAAAATTTGCTATTAATAATCCATATGCACCAATTCTAATAAAAGCTATTAATACTACATTTAATACTACATTTGAAAAAGAAATTATAAAGCTACAAATTGCATAATCCTTATTGCTTCCAATTCCTCTTGAAATTTGTAACATCATTGCTGAAAATATATGTGCAAATATATTTAATATTAAGAATATTTTATATTTATTATTTACATATCTTTGAACAAGCATATATATTAAACATAATAATGCAAATTGAAAAACAATTTGTACAAAAGTAGTTGTTAATATCTTTTTCTTTTCTTTTTCATTATTTCTACAATCAATTAGAAATCTAAAAACAGCTTGTTCAACTTGTAATGTAGCAATTGGTAATATAAATACTACTAATGAATTTAATAAATCAACAATTCCATATTCTTCTGTTGTAAGTAATTTGGTATATAATGGCAACAAAAAAAATGTAATCAGTTGTGTTGCACACTTTCCAATACTTATAATTGCTGTATTTTTTGCAAGTTGTCCTTCTTTACTCATTTTTTAATCCTTTCAAATATTCAAGTGATTTTTTCTTATTTCTTTCTAATTTTTCATTTACTTTTTCCCAATCAATTTTTTTATCTATATTAGAATTCTCACCATTTTCCACAAGTCTCTCTCTTAATCCATATTCATCTATCAATGTTTCAAGCCTACTATTCCCTGTTGCTGGTGGTTTTTGTAATTCAACAAAAAAATCTTTATTAAAATTAATAGAAAATGATAATCCATGAAATGAATTTGTTATTACATATTTTGCATTAAGAAAATATCCTATCCACTCTTCTGGTCCAATATTTGTCTTATGTATTGCTTTTAATCTTTTTTTATATCCATCAGTTATAAATATTATTTTATATCCTGTTTTCTCTGATAATTTTTCTGCAAAATTAAAAATAGTTGAATTCTGTTGCATTGTAAATAATAAAATATAATTTTTTTCTTTAGGTTCTTTCGCAATACATTTCCATTGTTCTTTATCTATTAAAAAAGATGGATCTATATCTATTCTTGCTTCCCTTTGAACTAATGTATCTACTATATTTATTGCATCATTCTCTCTAATAGATATATTATTAAATTTTACTAATAAATCATGATATATATTTTTTTGCTCTTTTGGAATTATCTTTTGTCCAAAACTAGCAGCATAGCTATTCTTCTTCTTATCATCTGAAACAAAATCTAGAAAATAGTTTTTATCATTTCCTGTCATTTTTAAATTAAAGACTTGATCACTGCCAGTTATAAAACAATCATATTTTTCCGAAATTCTTCTTAATTCTTCTTCATTAGTACATTTATCTGATAAACTTATATTTTTTTCTATAAAATTATCAAATTTTTTCCATTTTTTTATTTTCAATGGATAATTCAATACATCTTTTAAAAACTTTTTTGGTTTTTTATTTTTAAAAAATATATAATCGTTTTCTATTTTGTTTTCTCTATAATCAATTATATCACTATCTATGTTTAAATTTTGTGTTGCTTTATTTAATGCATACGCTTGCAACACAGCACCATAATTCTTAGCTCTATGAAATGTAATTATTCCTAATTTCATTATATATTCACCATTCCTTTTATATGATTCTATATTTTTTTCTTATGAAAATAATAAAAAATATATAAAAATAACTATTTAAAATTTTATATTCCTTATCACTCATTAATTTATATTCTTTCATTTTTTTTATTTGACTATTAAAATCTTGATTATGTATAATTTTATAACCATTAATATATCTTATCAAAAAATTTCTATTTTTATTTTTTAATTCATTTGTTACTGCTGAAAATAATAAATCAAACATAATTAGCTGTAATTGTAGCTCTTTTTCTTCTGTATCTAATTCATATCTTTTTAGCTCATCCGTAATTTTCTTCTTCATTTCTAACATATTACTATAATATCTAACACTTAAAGAATTTGTATTAATTTTTTCATAGTTATATAAATTTTCATTTAAAATTTTTATATCTTTCGTAATATTCTTTAAATATAAAATATTAAATAATAAATCTTCTCCAATAGAAATTGATATATCAAATCTTATACTTTTATTTTTTATTATTTCTGATCTATATAACTTACAATATGGTGGATTTAATATTTTAGCTCTATATAATTGTATAATATTTTCCTTTTTTAATGTACAACTTGCTATATCTATTTTTTCGCTAATTTTTTCATTTACGGTAATCAAATTTTTGCTACATATTACTAAATCAACATTTTCATTTATATTATCATATAGCCTTTCCACCATATTTTTTTCTATATAATCATCTGAATCAACAAACATTATATATGTTCCAGTCGAATTCTCAATTCCAATATTTCTAGCATTTGAAACGCCCGAATTTTTTATTCTTATATATTTTATCTTTTTATTTTTAATATATTTCATACATTTTTCTTCTGTTGAATCTTTTGAACCATCATTAATTATTATTATTTCTAAATTACCATATGACTGCTTTAAAATACTATCTATACATCTATTAATAGTTCTTTCAGCATTATAAGCAGGAACTATTATACTTACAATTTCATTTTTTTTCATTATTAATTTTCCTTTATAATTCACCTATTAATTATGTCTTTATTTTTATCCATTCATCATTAATTAATGTCGCAGATATGTCTTGCTTATACCATCTATCTGGTGATATAACAATTTTCTCATTATTCCTTGATAAAAATTGGGCCCACCAACTAAAAGTACTATTACTTATTATAAAATGCTTACAAGAATACATAAGTCTTAACTTCTCATCCAAGGTATCATTACCATCTTCATAATACATTTCTATATCTAAATCTTTTATATTATCTTTTACCCACTGAATATCGTCTGAAAACATTACAAAAACAGGAGATTTTACTTTTTCTTTCATTATTTCAATAGCCTTTTTATAATAATCTATAGAACATATATCATACAACTTTTTGTTTTGAGGATTTGAGACAAAATCTCCCCTTCTAATAGTTACACATACAGAATTATTATTCTCTATTATCTTATATAAATTTTCGTTTTTTAAAGATTTTGGTCGTATAGGTTGAATTTTATTTTTTAATTCTTCATTAATATCATCAAAAAATTTGTCACATTCAAAACATCCACAAACATATTTTAATTTAGTATTTCTTAAATAGCTCAAATCATAGTTATAATATCCTAATTCTAAAAAATACAAATTATATTTATTTAAAATTGGTTGCATTTTTAATTGATATTTTATTAACTTTTTTTTATCCTTCTTATAAATTTTATTACCTATTTTATAAAGAATATATAATATTTTTTGCATTATAGTTGCATTTTTATAAAAAATTTCTTTTTGATTTATAACTTCCTTGTAATCATTAATTTTAAATAATTTTAAACTATTATCCCAACCTTGTTCTTTACTTCCTTTATCATATACTCTTTTAAAGTCTATAATAATATCATCTCCACAGACTTCTTTTAGTCTTTCAGCAAAACTATATCTAAATAACTGATTTCCTAGTCTTCCTGACATTTCTAAATAAATCATTATTTTTCTCCTAATATTTCTTGATAAAATTTTTCTCTTTTTTCTTTTAATTTTTTTACATCAAATTCTTTTGATTTTTGAAAATTTTGTTTTGCTATATTACATAATAATTCTTTATTATTACATATTTTCAGTATTTTTTCCTCTATTCCGCCTAACACTTTTTCTTTTAAAAATACAACTCTTATCTATAAGTTCTGGAATTCCACCTGTTTTACTTCCAATAATAGGACAAGCTCTACTCATTGCTTCTACAACTGCTCTCGGTAATCCTTCTTGTAAACTTGGTTGTACATATATATCAATATCATCTAGCAAATCAAATACTTTGTCATGTGGCAAAGGTCCAAGAACATGAACATTTTCGCTAACTCCATATTTTTTAGATAATTCAACTATTCTATTGCAATTTCCTCCACCAGCTAAATAATAATCAATATTAATTCCTTTTTTCTTTAAGTTTCTAATTGCCTTTATTACAAAATGTTGTCCCTTACACTTTAATTCAACATTAGCTAATGTGCATAATTTTAAATTATTTGTATCATTTTTTTGAATTCTTAATAATCTATTATTTAACACATTACTATTGATATCTTTTAATACAACATCTGAACATCCTATATTCTTTCCATTCGTTGGGTATCTTTTTTGCAAAAATTCTTCTGATACATATATGACATTGGGTGCTTTTTTTATTGTTGTTTTATTAAGCAAATAAGTTGGTAATGCAAATATTTTTTTACTAAATTTTCCATAATTCCATAGAGCATCCCATGGACATGCTACCATCTCTATTAAATAATTTTTATTCTGTCTTTTTGCTTCCATAGCTGCTATTAATCCAATATAACTTGGTAATCTTATTATGATAAAATCTGATTGATAAATAATTTGTCTTATTTTTCTTCTAGTACTTTTTAAAAATATTTCTTTTAAACTTGTTATACTCTCAAAGCAAACATTTTCTGTACTTGCAATTGACATTTTTTCTTTTATATCGTTTTCTTTTATATTTCGTTCTCGTGAAAATATAGTCAATCTTCCAAAATAATTCACATATTCCTTTAGTTTTTTATTATCCAATCCTCCAGTAGTATATTTATTACCATCTGAATCTGTTATAAAAATACAATCATGAAAAAAAGCTGTATTCATTCTAATTTCTCCTATTAATTTATTTGTTCTCTTATTTTTTTATCTATCTCTTCTTTTACTTTTGCTATCTGCATTTCAAGATGTTCTGATATTTGTTGCTTATTATTTATCATCTTTTCAAATTTTTTAATTAATGATTCACTTGTTATTTCATCTATTTCTTCAACATAATTTTCAATTCCTACTGTTTTCATTATTCCATTAGTCTTTTTTTCATATGCTATCGCTAATGTCGGTATTTTCATGCTTGTAGCAAATATATTAGAATGCATCCTTGTTCCAACAAAAAAATCTAATTGCCCAATAACATTTTTTATCTGTAATGGTGTCCAATCATCATCTCTAATTATAAATTTATTTTGATATTTGCTTGTTAACCCTGATTTTATTTCTTTTGCAATATCAACGTCACTAGCATAATCTACAATTACTTGCGGAATAAATATAAACACTGCATTATATTTTTTTATTATATCCTCTATAAACTTCACAAGTTCGCTTTTATATTTTTTCTGAGCAATTTCTGAATTCGGCGAATTAGGAAAATTCCATTTTCTTACAGTTATTCCAATTAAAACTTTTTCTTGCTTTTTTATTTCATCTAGAAATTGAACTTTTTCGTATTTTTCTCCAAGCATAAATGCCATATCAGGTATTTGCATATGTTTTTCGTTTGGCAAAAATGTACTCAAATATTTTTCTGTAATTTCTTCTCTTGCATATATAAAGTTTACTTTTTTCAAAACTTTTTCAGTATAATATTTTATAATTGAATTTTGTATTGGTTCTATCGATGTTCCCATAACAAAAACAGGTTTATTAAATTGAGTATTTACATCAATCTGATATAAATGCATTAAGCTTTCTAACTTTTTTCCACCTAAAAATCCTCCTCCGCAAACAACAATTATATCACTTTCATTAAGGGCTTGTATTGATTTTTCCTTTTTTATTGTATTTTCTCTATTAAATTTTAAACCTATAGAAATTTTTACTGCTCTAACTGCTAATTTCAACATTGCCTTAATTTTTCCGATTTTTGTATGTTTATATGGATGTGGATTCAAAATATTACTATAAACTTTTTTTACAGTAATATCTTCACAATAATGTTTCTCATCTTTTTCTGGTGTAAATGATAGTATTGTAAATTCAACATCTCCATTATATATTTTTTTTAGTTCTTCAATTATTCCCAGTAATATTCCAGCATCGCCTTTATTGTCCCATGTATATGCATTAGTTATTGTAATTTTTTTCATCCTCATTATTCCTCTCTATTTTAAATATGATTGTTTATATTTCTCAATCATTATTTCTATATTGTAATTATTAACAACATCATCATAAGCATTAGAAACAATAATACCATTCTTCTCTTTATTATTTATTACTTTTTTAATAGTCTCTATAAACTCTTCCAAGTTATTTGATATATATCCATTTTCCTCATTTTTTATAACATCTCGATTTCCAATGCAATTACTAACAATGCAGATTTTTTTCATGTACATTGCTTCTAGCAAAGACAATGGTAGCCCTTCCCACAAAGATGTTAAAACAAATATATCACTATTATTTAGAATTTGCAACACTTCTTTTCTTTCTTTCCAACCAGTAACAGTAATATTAGGCCTTATTAATTGCTCTTTTAAATTTCCTTCTCCAATCCAAGTAAATTGTATATCTGGAAATTTTTCAGCAATCTTATTAAACATTTCTGGATTCTTTTGATACCCAATTCTTCCAATTGTACATATTTTAATATTTTCATAATCAATATCTTTTGATTTTATTCCATCTGTTTCCATTGCTAATTTTTTAATATCAATTCCATTATTAATACATATTGCTCTTTTATTTAGTCTTTGGGCTTCTTCAAACTCACCTTTTGAGCAACCAACAATTACACATTTTCTATTAATGCATGCTGTTACTTTTTCAATAAACCAATACATTCTTCTTTTTAATTTAGAGTCATCTTTTTTCAAAAAAGAAAAACCATGTGGATTATAAAACATTTTTATTTTATTTTCATTTACAGCTAGCCTTCCTAATATTCCTGCTTTTGAAGAATGTAAATGTACTATATCTGGTTTTTCTTTTTTTACTATTTCTTTTATTTCTTTTAATGCCTTAAAATCTTTTTTTAAATTTATACTTCTCGTAAAGTTTTCAACTCGAATAAATTTTACACTACCACTAAAATAGTCTTTAAAATTCTTTAAGGTTTCTTCTCTTACTCCATATGCTATAACAATATCAAATTCATTATCTATTCCATTAATTAAATCTACTAAAAAACTAAAAACTCCACTTCCAAAGGATTCAACTACAAACAAAATCTTTTTTTTCACTTAAATAGCTCCCTCTTTCTTCAAAACTGACAATATTGTCTTAAAAAATACCTTAACATCCATTTTAAAAGACAAATTATCTATGTAATACAATTCCATTTCCATTCTTTGCTCATATGTTGTATTACTCCTACCATTTGCAGCCCAATATCCAGTTAAACCAGGTGTAACACTTAAAAATTTATCTTTATTTGAACCATATTTTTCTAACTCATCTACCACTACTGGTCTAGGTCCAATTATTGATAAATCTCCATTAATTATATTTAAAAGTTGTGGCAATTCATCTAAACTTGTCTTTCTCAAAAATTTACCAACTCTAGTTATTCTAGTGTCATTTGTTAATTTGTAATTTTCTTTATATTCTTTCATCTGCTCAGGTGTAAATGATTTTATTAGTTCTTCTGCATTTACTACCATAGACCTAAATTTATATAATTTTATAATTTTTCCATTTTTACCAATTCTTTTATGTGCAAAAAAAACTGGTCCTTTTGAGTCTATTTTTATTGCTATTGCAATTATAGCAAATACTGGTGATAATAATATAAGTGCTATACTTGCTAAAATCACATCAATCACTCTTTTTATTTTTATATATACTTTTTTCCTAATTTTTGTTTTAACATCGCTTTGAGTTCTTAAGCTTGTTGTTTCTATATTTTCTGTTGTTTCACTAGTTATAATATTCATTCTTATCCCCCTTATAAAATAAATATTTTAGTTTTCTCTTACTTCTTTATTCTCTTTCTTTTTTCTCTCCATCACTTTTCTTGCAATCCATAATACAAAAATCACAATACATATACCAAGGCAAACACCTGCAGAGTCAATCATAACATCAAAAACTCTAGCAGACCTTCCTGGCACAAAATATTGATGTATTTCATCAGAACTTGCATACAATACACCAACTATTAAACTTGTCCATATTCTTTTATTTTGCTTTAACTTATATGTACTCATAAGTGACATCATTAGTAATCCTACTACTGTATATATTGAAAAATGTGCTAATTTTCTTATTATCTTTTCTGTATGCTCTAAAAAGAGCTCTTTTTCATTTTTAGGCATATTTTGTACTTTTTTGATATTACTTGTAACTATTTCTGTAACTTTTCTACTTACTCCACTTGATTTTGTTCCATTTTGATTTGAAAAACAGAATATTCGTACAAATGTTGCAAGTAATAATATTATTAATATTCCTCTTAATATATTTATTTTGCTAATCTTATTTTTTCTCATTTTTGTTCCTCTGTTCCTATCTATATAATTTTAATATTATATTAAGATTTTGTCAATATACAATGTGCTATTTTTCAACAAAATATGATTACTTTTTACATTATACAAATATTAATATTTTCTCTATAATATGGAAAAAACTAGCGAATTGCAGAAATCAAGTTTCTAATTCACTAGTTTTAATATCTTATTTTTCCATTTTCTTCTTAATCAATATATGGTGACAATGTATCTATTACATATTCAACCCAATCACGAGTAATCCAACTAGAATATTGATATAATACAATTGCATCATTTATTGCACCTCTGTACATGCTAGAATTATATTTAGATGGATTATCACAAAATTCATCAATAACCCCTTTATCGTATTTTATTGTATATCCATTTTCTGGACACTTTTCTTTCTCTGGAATATCAAACTTTTCCATTTTATCCCTCCTAATTCTCATATATACACAGCAAAAACGTAAATCTATCTTTTAGTCAATCTCTATATCTTTCAAATTAATATCTTATAATTCATTTTCAATCTCTATTCCCCATAAATAGCATTTTTCATACTCTTACTAGCCTTTTGTAGATCACAAACATAATAATATATACCATTTATATTATCACCTTTTCCACCATCATCTTCTGAAGGAATTTGTTTTGATACAATATTATTCAAATATGAACTTGTATTTCCTAATACATCTGAAGCAATTCCCATACATTCAGAAACATTCAAATTTGTTTTTACCTCTGACAATACACTATCACTCAAACTCCAAAGCTGTGTTATACTCATTGTAGAAACCTTATTCATTACAGCTGTAAGAACATCTCTTTGGCGCTCTTCTCTAGTAAAATCATTTCCAATAGTTCTATTTCTAGAATGTGTTAAAGCCTGTTCTCCTGTTAATTTTACTTTTCCATAACTTGACAATAATTGTACAGGTTTTCCAGTCAATTCATAAGATTCATGAACAAACTCATTTATATAATCTTTTTCTGCTTTACTTATATTTAATTCAATACCACCAATTTTATTTATAAAAGTATCAACACTATTACTATCAATTTTCCCACTATCATCCAACTTTATATAATTTTTATAACTAATATCTATAGCATTTTTCAAGTCTTCAACATTAAACTCATTATTTAAAACTGATAAATTATTTTTTCCAATGTTATTCAATGTATATGGTTGTATTTTATCTTCAACATATTGTATTAAATAAAGTAAATCTAAATCTTTGTTCATATTATCTCCTATTTATATCACTTTTCCGTTTTCAACTTTTAAGACCTTATCAACATTTTCAATTGTAGCAGGTCTATGTGCGATAATAATTACTGTTGAATCTTTAGATAAATTATCTATAACTTTCTTTAATTGAATTTCACTTTCAACATCAACATTTGATGTTGGTTCATCAAAAACATATATACTTGTCTCTTTTGCAATTGCACGTGCAAAAGCTAATAATTGTTTCTCTCCTTTTGAAAAAGAATTATCATTCACACATTCATATATTCCATCTTTAAAATTTATTACTTTATTATATAAGCCAACTAATTTTAAAATATCAATAATTTTCTCATCAGAAAGATTGCTCTCATTATTAACAATAATATTTCTTTTTATAGTATCATTAAACACATAAGGGTTTTGTTGTATAAAAGAGATATTCTTTCTTAAACTTTCTAATGAGATATCATCAATATTCTTTCCGTCAAACATAATATTTCCTGAATTAATTTTATAAAAACCTAGTATCAAATTAATGATCGTAGTTTTTCCAGCACCAGTTTCTCCAACAAGTGCTATTTTTTCACCTTTATTTATAGAAAAATTTATATTTTCTAATATGTTTTTTTCTTCTACATATGAAAAACTTACATTTGAAAATTTTATATTACCATATAACTTTTCAGCAATTGCCCCTTTGTAAATATTTTCTATATTTTCATCCTTACCCATTAATTCATCTATTCTAGCCATTGATATTTTACCTTTTTGTATATCTTCATAATGATATAGCATATTACCTAAAGGTTCAAAAAATTTATCTATATAACTTACAACTAAGTATATTATTCCAATATCAACATTGGCTATTTTTCCTTGCAAACATAAATATAATATTAAGAATATTATAAAATATCGTGTAGTTGCTCTCACTGGTGTTAAGAAACTTTGTGAATCAAAATATTTATTTGATATCTTAAGTTCATCAATATTATAGTCATTAAATATTTTTCTCCTTTCATTTTGTATATTAAAAATATGCAAAGTTTTAATACTTGAAAATGTTTCACCAAAATAATTGTTTAAATTTTCAGTAACTTCAATTTCTTTTTTCTTATAGCGAGCCATTCTTTTTCCTATTTTTAATATTGCTATTACTAAAAATATACTGCAAATTATCATTATTAGAGCAAAATAAATGTTAATAAAGCACATAACTATCAATACTACCACTAAGAAAATTCCTGAACTTAAAAACATAGGCAATGTTCTTCCTATAAATTCACCTATATTTGATATATCTGATGTCATTCTTGTAACTAATGTAGAAATATGCATATTAGAAAATGTATCCATATTAAAATTCATTATTCTTTTATATGTAGTTTCTCTTATATCATATATTAAACATTGTGTGTTTTTAGCTAATAATACCGATTTTAGAAATTCTAAAATTACACAAATAAAAGTAATAATTAAATAGCTTCCAACAAGAAAAAATAATTTAAATTTTATATCATAAAACTTAACACCATTTTCAGCTAATGCTATTGCTTGCTTAATTATATAAGGCAACAAAGTATTTATTAAAGAAATTGTTATTATAAGAAATATAATTAATAAAAATTTATATTTGTATTTAAGAATTAGATTTTTTAAATTAATCATTTACTTTTATACCTCCAATTCCTTTAATGTTTTGTTTTCCAATATATATTTTTTATCTGCTTTTTTTATATCTTCAATCATATTTGAAATTACAATCAATGTTATATTTTTATTTTTTGTTATATTTTCTATTATTTTTTTTCTAGTTTCTAAATCTAATCCAGTTAAACCATCATCAATTATTAATATTTTTGGAGTACTAACTATATTTCTTGATAAAATAAGTCTTTGTTTTTGACCACCAGATATTTTAATACCGCCTTCACCAATATACGTTTCATATTTTCGTGGAAAGTTTTCAATAGTATTTAAAAGTTCTGATTGTTCCAACGCTTTTTTTATTTTTGTTTCTGTATAGTATTTTCCAAGATCTATATTGTATTTTACACTATTGTCATAAATATAATCCTCTTGCATAACATATGCTATTTTATCGTAAAATGAAGTCCTATTTATATCATTTATATCAATATCATCAAAGAATACTTTTTTATTTTCAATTTTATAAAATTTAGTTAAAATATTGGCTAAAGTTGTTTTACCAGCCCCTGTTTTTCCTAAAATACCTATAAAACTGCCATAAGGAATATTAATATTAATATCTTCTAAAATATTATTGGATTCATTATTATATTTAAAATCTAGATTTTTAATACTTATATTTGGAGTTTCTGGCATTTTTTTATTTCCATTAGAATCTAACTTTATATCATATAAAAGCTGTATTCTTTTATTAATTATTTTTAATTCATTTGCTTTTTTTACTAAATTTCCTGTATATACATAGTCAGAAAGTACTTTTTGTATAATTGAATTAAAAGCGATAAATTCTCCTATAGTTATTACATTTTTAACCACTAAGTAAATGCCGTAAATACAAGTTATAGAAAAGCTAAGTCCTTTACATATTGTAGAAATAACATCTATATGAGCAATAACCTTATGATAATCTATATTTTTTTCTTTTAATAATCGGTTTATATCATTAAATTGGTCTACAGTTTCTTTTTCTTTAACATATGATTTTATTACAGTAAAGCCACAAAATCCATCATTTATTTTTTGTGACAAAGTTGCTTCCAAATCTTTCTTGTCTTTTAATAATTTTTTGGATTTTGAGTTTTGTTTAATTATTAAATATAAAAATATTGGAAATATAATAAATACAGATATAGTTAAAGAAAAATTTACATATTTCATTGATACAATAAATCCGATTATTGTATATGCTAATACTCTTGTAATTTCTATAAAGCCATGTCCTATTATAGACCATAATTGATTAATATCGTTTATTATGTATGAAACAAAAGTACCTTTATCAATGTTTTCAAAAAAACTGATATTAGCACACTCAAATTTTTGTAATAATTTAGAAAATACTCCTTGTTTTACTTTTCTACCTGTTGAAAATATTATTCTGCGATATGAAAATGTAAATATAAAAGATATCAATACTATAACACATAACAATATTGTTTTATGAATTACCGCAACACTTATTGTTCCAAAGTTAGATAATATTATATCTAGTATTTCTCCAAAAATAACAGGTTCAAGTAATGATAAAATAATATCTATAATATATATTACAAAAAATAATAGTAATCCTATTTTATGTTTTTCAAGTTCTTCTTTAATTAGTTTATCCATTTTTTAATCCTTCCATTTTTTATAAATATAGTATTTTGGCTAATAAAATTATACTATAATAAGTACTTTTTTTCCATATTCCCTTAAAAATTTCCTGAAAACTGTTATAATTTATTCAGTTGATTTAATCAATCTTTGGAGTATAAAATTTCGAATATAAGAAAAGTTAAGGCTCCATTTGAAATCAACTTACGGACT
>ERZ791716.1032-NODE-1032-length-14240-cov-2.322524_pt1 | contig 14240 bp, 9 predicted proteins | sample MGYA00510049_ERZ791716 | MGnify/ENA primary metagenome ERZ791716 (study PRJEB30046, sample SAMN00715135) | human gut metagenome | study: EMG produced TPA metagenomics assembly of the A metagenome-wide association study of gut microbiota in type 2... | reverse complement strand
TTAAACAGAGGTTGGGGGACAAATTATGTTCATTGATAATCACAGTCAGGCAGGAACAGGTATTGTTCCCGTTATTCCCAACTATACGGAGACACAGATGGGAATATATGGTATCGGGAAGTATAATTACAGTAAAGGAGGAATTGAAGCAGGTATTCGTTTTGACGGACAGGAAACCCGTGCCAGTGGTTATGACTGGACAGGAAGTCTCTATGGAGGAACAAGAAAGTTCAATAACGTATCATACAGTCTGGGAGGTCATCATCATTTCTCTGACCAATGGAAGCTCACCACTAATTTCGGGCTGGCCTGGAGAGCTCCTCACGTGTATGAATTATATAGCAACGGAAATGAACTCGGATCCGGAATGTTTGTCAAAGGAGATTCTACCATGCACTCCGAAAGGAGCTATAAATGGATATCTTCCATCAGTTACAGCAATAAGGTATTCAGTGCCCGAATGGACGGTTACCTGCAATGGATAAGCGGCTATATCTATGATGAACCGAAGAAAGAAACCATCACTGTTATTTCGGGGGTATACCCTGTATTCCAATACAAACAGACCCCGGCTTTCTTTCGCGGAATGGATTTTGACTTTCACTTCATGCCCATAAATTCATGGGATTATCACCTGATTGCTTCTTTTATACGGGCAAATGAACAGACGACAGGAAATTACCTTCCTTATATCCCCTCTTCCCGTTTCAGCCATGACCTCTCATGGCTTCACGAAACCAAATCGCATTCCAAATTACGTTTGAGTATCAGACATCGATTCGTGGCAAAACAGACCCGGTTTGACTCGAATACGGATCTTATTCCCTATACCCCTCCGGCATACCACCTCTTGGGGTTCGCTGCTAGCTTTGAGTGTCCTGTAAAATACGGATACAAACTACAATTCATGATAGCGGCAGACAATATCTTGAACAAAGAATATAAAGAATACACTAACCGTTCACGCTACTATGCACATGACATGGGATCTGATGTACGTTGTGTAGTGAACTGGAGTTTTTGATTTATAACAATTATTATTAACCAAATAAATAAAAAATGAAAACAAATGTATGTAAAATCGCATTAATGTTCCTGATAGGAACAGCTCTTTCGTTGTTGTTCAATTCATGCAGTAAAGTTCCTGTAATTCCTGAAAATGAGACAGATAATAAATTGCATGAAGATCCTTCCAAAATGACTATCCGTCTTGTGGAATGTCACCTGCATGCAGACTGGAATGAAATACAGAAAGTCGGTGGACCTCACCAGAATCCGGAATCTCCGGCCAAGCACATGAAACGTATTCAGGAAATAACTTATGAGCTGAAAGCCGGCAAGGGTTGGAGGCTTGCCGAAGGCAGTCAAAGCAAGTTCTACGTGCAGAAAAATGGAGACTACTATACTTATGGGAAATACACCCCGGCTCCCGTTTATTTGATGTTCATCTATTACTATAACGCCAAAGGAGATTTGATGAACAGCCAGTTTATAGAAAACGGGCAGGATAATATTCATCAACATTTCTTCACGCCTGAAAATGTAAAACCCACATTTGACGGTCAGCCGGAAGCCGATGACAATGAACCGCAGAAATTGGTGGATTATCTTTATGTGGACACTACCCCCTGGGACAAGACCAAACATAGCAAGGAAGCTGAAATAACAGGAGACAGTAACCCGATAGGTTTGAAAGGAGTTATCCGTTTTTTGAAAGACCGTAAGGAATTCGACCTGAAAATTCGTCTTTATCACGGCTACAAATCCAAGGGCAATCCGGAAACAGGTACTTTTGATCCGTTCTATAAACCTTCCGGAATATTGATCCAGCGTGGTACATGGGATATCAACCTAAACATTCCGGTAGTGGTGTTCTGGAGCCGTGAAGAGACTGTGGGGGTAGACGAAGACACGAACCCCGAAGGGGTGGAAGAAGACGGGCTTGATGAAAAAAGTAATCGTGCCATACATTCAATTATGGGAACCTTCAATCTTACATGGAAAGAAGCGCTTGAAGAGTTTATAATTTACACTTATAAGTCAGGGGATGTGGAAGCCGGAGCGATTTGGCTTTGAAAATCGGTTTGGACTGCCATAAGTAACCATAAAACTGCCTGTTGTGACATTGGTGCCGGTATTGTTTCAACAGGCAGTTGTTCCTGTTAAACCGTTTCATCTTTTTTTGCAAGAATGAAACGGAAACAAGTGCCATTCGGCAGTGCCTCCAATGAGAACTGCCATAGGGCATTGAAAAGAAAATCATCTCGTGTTATAAACGATTAAATTCATGCTGTTTATTAGAATATTCAATATATTGTGAGATAATGAGTCATAATATTGTAAGATTATAAGAGGATTTGATTCTATGAATATCAGGAAATGGTTATTTACAATTCACATTTAAGATAAAATAGAGATTTTACAATGGAAGGCTATAATAAAAAAGTAATAATGAGTTATTGGACAATTTGCAGGATGAAAACAACGAAAAAAATCTACGTAAAGGTTAGCATTATCTTTTTATTGGGAGGAATTTTACTTTTTTCTTCATGCGAGAAGGAGGAAAATCAAAAGATAGAAGCCAACCGGAAAACATTATTCATGTATTTGCCATGGTCCTCAAATTTGACGAACTATTTTTATAATAACATATCTGACCTGGAAAAATGTATAACGAAAATAGGGCTGAACAATGAGAAAGTAATTGTTTTTATTTCTACCGGTAGTACGGAGGCCATGATGTTTGAAATTGTGTCTTCTCACGGGAGATGTAAACGTGAAATACTTAAAAAATATAAGTCTCCGCCTTTTACGACAATCGATGGGATAACAGCAATTTTAAATGATGTAAAGGCATTTGCTCCGGCTTCTGTTTATACCATGATTATAGGATGTCACGGTATGGGATGGCTTCCTGTTTATGAGATGAAAGTGCGTTCCGCACCTCACATGAAAATGCATTGGGAATATCAGGGTGTTCCATTGACACGTTATTTTGGAGGACTGACCGCCGAATACCAAACAGATATAAAATCTCTAGCCTCCGGTATTGCTAATGCAGGCATGAAAATGGAATATATTCTATTTGATGACTGTTATATGTCATCTATAGAGGTTGCCTATGAATTAAAGGATGTTACAAAATATTTGATTGGTTCTACCAGTGAGATGATGGCATACGGAATGCCTTATGCCGCTATTGGGGAATATTTACTGGGGAATCCCGATTATCAATCGGGATGTGAAGAATTTTACAATTTTTATTCAACCTATGAAATAATGCCTTGTGGGACATTAGCAGTAACGGACTGTTCAGAACTGGAGAATATGGCAGCCATCATAAAAAGTATCAATAGTAAATATTCTTTTGACAAATCCCTGAGGGGAACAATCCAACGTTTAGATGGTTATACTCCTGTAATATTTTATGATTTTGCAGATTATATAACCTCACTCTGTAACGATCCTATATTATTAAACCAATTTAGAGAGCAGCTAAATCATCTTGTTCCATATAAAACCCATACAAAAAATTTCTACACTATGGCCAAAGGTATTATTCCTATCAATACATTTTCCGGTATAACAACATCCGATCCGAGTGACAATCCTATGACTGTGCTGAAAGAAAATACATTATGGTATAAAGCAGCGCATAATTAAAGTTGATAATAAGATGAAGAATACTAAACTCCCAAGCCTGCATATTTTATAACTTTTTGGTTATTGTCTGTTTTTGGAAATGGTATATATAGGAATTGAGAACTATCATGCAGGGAATCATGCAAAAAAAGTATTTATGGTTTCTGTTGAGATACAAAGAATGTAATAATAATTATATTTCTTCTAATAAAAGCTTTCCGCATCGAAATGTGTTTGTTACTCCTAATATTCGCAATATGAAATATAAAATTATAATTGGACTATCAGCTATTCTCTATTTTACAGGTTGTTATAACAGGGAACAGACCCCTCGCCTTAGTGAGGCTGAAAAGCTAATGCAGAACAACCCGGATAGTGCATTAGCAATACTACAAAAACTCAAACCAGAAGGCAACCGGGCTGAACAGGCCAGATATGCATTGCTCTATTCCGAAGCTTTGGAAAAAAAACAAATGAAAGTTACTGACGATTCATTGATCCGCCAGGCTTGGCAATATTATAAACATTACCCCAAAGATTTACGTCACCAGTGTAAAACTCTATATTATTGGGGAAGAATTAAATTACGCACAGGTGATAAACCGGGAGCATTACGTCTTTTTCTCAAAATAGAAAAGAAACTGACAGATACCGATGAATCTTATTACAAAGGGCTTTTATACAGACAGATCGGTGAAGTATATTATAAACAAATGAACTACAGCCGGGCATATCATTATTTCCACGAAGCCAGAAATAATTTCCGCCAATCGGGTGATATCCAGGAGGAGACAAAGGCAACCCTTGACATGGCAGCCGCTACTTTTCACTCAAAAGATATAGAAAAAGCAATAAGGCTGTATTCGGCGGCTCTTGACTTGGCCGATGAACATAATAACAGTAATCTGATAGAAGTCAGCCTTACTAATCTTGCATCACTATATGTGATATCCAAACGGCATATATCCAATGACCTGTTACAGCGAATCGAACTTTCCGCCCGACAGGATACGGTATATGGATATCACACATTGACAGATGTAAGTCTTTTGAAGAATCATATAGACAGTGCACGGTATTATCTGGAGCTTGCAAAGGCGCACACTACTGATATTTGCGACATGGCAGAACTACAATACACTGCATACCATATCGAAGTGCAGGCTAAAAATTTTGAAAAAGCAACGGACAATGTACATCGCTATATCTACTTGAACGATTCAATAATGCGCTCAAACATGCAATTCTCCGCCGGTATGGTCGAGCGGGACTATTTTAAAGAGCGAACAAAATTCGCCCAATACAGAATGAAAAACCGGACTGTCTGGGAAATAGCTATAGCAGCCGCTACCTTTTTTATTATTGGAATTGCCTGGTATATCGTCCGCCAACGTTTACGCATGCAACGTGATCGTACCAACCATTATTTGTTATTGACAGAGAAAGCCAATTCCGAGTACAAGGCTCTTACTGAACGCGTGAAAGAACAGCAGACTACGGAAAGTTATTTAAGAGGATTGGCTGCTTCACGCTTTGACATTGTCGATAAACTTGGAAAGACCTACTATGAACGTGAAAATACAACATCGCAACAGTCAGTCATATTTAATGAAGTAAAGCAGATAATTACAGATTTTGCAGAAAACAATGGCATACTGCAAGAACTGGAAAAAATCGTAAACACTTGTCATGACAATGCCATGTACAAGCTCAAGGAAGATTTTCCGACCATGAAAACTTCTGACACCAGGCTGTTATGCTATATTTTTGTAGGATTCTCACCACAAGTAATTAGCTTATTCATGAAGGATACGGTGGCTAACGTATATGCTCGAAAATCACGGCTCAAATCACGTATCAAATCTGCAAAAATAGTAAATAAAGAACTGCTTTTAAATCTTTTGGGATAAAACGGTACATTATTTACGGTAATATATTTTTGACAGGTAAAGGCGCATTTCAGTAATTATATGGATAAAACAAGGAATATGCTTGGCGAGATGAAATAACTATACACAATCCATCTTATAAGTTGTGATCAAGAAAAACAATATCAAAACAGATTTGAACAGTCTTCTTAAAAAGGCAAACAATCTACTTTTGCTTATATATTTGGAGAAGTAGCTAATTTGAAACATAATGCTTTAAATATATCTGACGGATACAATTCAGGAACAGATAACAGTTTATTTTTTTATTATATAAGAACATGCAAAAAAAGAATTTATTCGGAATACTTATTTTAATTGCTTATTTCGCTTCCTGTAATCAAATACATAAAACCCACTATGAGAATGGATGGTATCACATCCTATCACAGCAAAAAGACAGTATTGCTAAAGAGTCTATTGTAACAGTAAAAGATTTTGTTTCGTTACGAATGGATTCTGATGAAAATGGGACATGCGTAATTGTGGGGCAAATAAGCAAGCATAAACTAAAAAAATGGGCAAAAGAAACAGAAAAGGCAATTGGCAAACATATAGCTTTTGTACTTGACGATACGGTAATCACAAATCCAAAGGTGAATGCAAGAATTGAAAACGGTGTTTTTCAAATATCGTTACCTCATGGCTACGATTTAAAAAACATATATAATAAAATTAGGAAAGAGAAAATAGATTCTATTGAAAGTATATTCAAAGGTTGGGAGAAAGATTCCATCTATTACTCATCCAAAGAGAAAGCCGATTCAATTGTGTTTGCGATAGACTACTGGGAGGCTTCTGAATGGGTGGATATGTCGGTCAATCCCGAAGATCATTATTGGTGGGGAGATTTAGATACTGCCACCTACAGCAAATTAGAATCTGCCTTATGCGAAGAAATTGCCAAGCCAAATTTCAGCAGCCGTGCAGAAGATTATATGAAGTTGGATACATATAAGAGGTACAAGGCGTATCTTTGCGAAAATGCAGACTATATTAATCTCATGTTTCAAGGTTTCTTGTTTACAGAACCGGCTACCGGACTATGCGGGTTTCTAGTGGATGATATAGTGAGAAGCCGATATCCCACTGCCCCAAGTATTCGGGTAATGACCTTAAAGATAGATAACCAAGATGACGAGATGTTCGCCAAGTTGAAATATCAGAAAGCTATTTGGCGGTTGATGAATAAAGAAAGAGATGCGAAGAGTAACAAGCAATGAGAATGGTAGCTATGAGTAATTTGAAAAACAAAGTATTAACAGCAATGGGTATCATAAAATACTCATTTGGTTTCTGACGATTATTCCTGTCGATATTCCTTTATGTGCTATTATTGGGCTTATGTATGGTATTAAAAATAAAGATACAATATTTACCAAATGCTCTGCCGTAGCTTTATTTGTTGGAATAGCTTGTATTGTTTATACTCTATTAGTTATAAAATCTACGTAGATTGAAATATTTACCAAATATGTGAATAAAAGATTATCAATAAATATAGGGAAACAAACCAAAGGTGTATGGATATAAATAAGGTTATTAATGATGTCTTCAAAATTGTACTAAATATTTTATTTGTATTTACAAAGAGTTATTTGACAACATAGCACCGCAAATCGCTGAAATTTGCACGGTTGCTAATTCGTTACCTCTATTTCTCAAATACTCTGCTAAAAGTTTATTCTTCAATCGGTTAAATCCAACCGATGAAAATCTAAAATAAAAATACACGATAAAGATATAAAAGAAATCGTGTTTTGTTTAGGTAGATTTTACACCGCTCGATATGCTTAAAAATTATCGTCAAAGTTGTAACGAATAAATCAGCAGCTTCCATACTCTGTTCACTTTCTTGGGAATAACCCAACAGATGCTTGACATCCTCTCCTTTTTTTTGGGGGGGGTAAAAGTTATTTTTTTCTCCTGAAAATAAAATGGCCTTGGTAGTCTTGAAGTCCTATATCAACTTTTCATATTCATAACTGATTAAATATTTAACTAGTAATATTCGTTACCAGTTATTTAGTGGTGTTCAGATTGCCCCTCTTCATTCACTAACCAATCCTAAATCGTTAATGTGATTCGTCAGTAATTAGCAAATTTCCTTAATATTTAGTCCCTCCAGACTATTATTAAGGCAAGAAAAAACAAATCCGTTTAATTCGGAGGCAAAGTCAACAGTATACAGATAGATGAAATCTCCTTTATAGAACATATCTCCTTTACGGCTTTTAACGAAGTAATACATTTGAAAGACTGTATTCATTTACAACAACTGATCAAAGTTAGGATTAAGGTACTTGCTGCGGATTCAAGCTACACTAATAATATCAATTTAAAAAGTTTTACAAAACACTTCTTTAAGTACAAGGTCTGAGCTATCTAAATTGCTCCATTTCGTAAGATTTGATGGTCAGAACTCAGCCATGAAAGTGCTACCAGATTGAAAGGAAGTTTTAAAATGTAGAAATAATATTATTTACAGACCAGAATAAAAAGCCAGAAACAGGGAAGTGGAAATATTTTGGATTTTCTTTGGAGTACATACGTTCAATGCGGTATGTATGATTGAAAAGGTCACGAAGAAAAAAAAAGAACGGCAGCATAATCTGACTAAAATAAGAGGAGAGAGTGGGTGAACTTCACCTAAAAATGAGGTATATAATGCATGGATGGAAAAAATAGGAATATGTAAATGATATTCTATAAAAAATGGAAGACTGGGGCTTTTCGAAAAAATGAAGAGAAAAAAAATTATATAAAGTGTTTTTTTTATTAACTTATAGGAAAGAACATCTTATGAAAGAGAATCAATTTATTTTTCAAATCATTCGTATTTGTTTGTGTCATAAAAAGTCTTAAAACAAAGTTTATTTGAATATTAGATACTCATTATATCTTTGTGCCTTCAAACAAAGAGTACATTAAATCAGAACAAACAGCCGTTTGCACGAGCATTGAATTTAACTTTATAATAAATCTAGCTGTGTGGTGAGAGATGAGACTGCTAGCGAGATAATCTATTTATTAGAACTTAAGTGCCCCTATTGCATGAGTGAATGTTCAAGAGTATGGCCTGAATGATATCAAATGAGTACAGAAAGCGACTCGAAACGATATGGAAGATAGCTATATGATACCCTCTAAAAGTAAATCTATCAAGAGACGTCAGACGTTTATGACAATGTTTTTTTAACAATACGATGTCACAACACATAGCTTTTGTAGATGAGTTATTTTAAGATAATATTGGTGACAACAACCGACTTTTGTATGGTACCTCATTTCAATATCCTTAAGTTCGTCAGTATCCCCTCGGAAAACGTTTTGTCGTGGACTTGCGAGTACCTATCTCTTGCTGTTCAAGAAATCTTGTGCTATAGAAGATTTATTGTGTATGGTTTGAACACACGTTTTTGATCATCCACAATTATAGTTGAGTGATACCACCTTCAACTTGTAAAAAGAATGTTCCGTTTGTTGGATAAAATACTTTTTGAATTGGCCATCCTTTCTTGATTTTTATAGAATATGCTAAAAATACATTCAATTTTTACTTTGAATGGCTCATTCACTAATTAAGAATAATATTATAGGGAATATATGGTATTTGTGAAATATCATAAAAAGGGTCTTTTTCAAACACTGTTAGGGATACTGTAACAGTCGGTGTTATAATAGTGTATCACTCTATTATGAAGATTGACCATATAATCAGAATTAGCAATGTGAAACATATTTTTTTAAGTTTGATATTGGAATAATATTGTTTTTTTATGCTTTTCGAACAGATGTTAGTTCAATGTGAGATAAAATAATGTTTCATAACACTAAGGTGTTGATTGTTAGATGTATATGAATTGAGGTGTTAGATTTTTAAAATCATTTTATAATTCAAATACAATTTCGCTTTATTATTTTTGCTGGCAAAGAAAAAGTAAGAAAAATCTGACTTTTTTATTTATGAGTACTCATTAGCATTTTATCTATTAATTTAAATTTATCAAAAATGAAAACTAAACCTTTTTTAAAATCGATGGCATTAGTGATTTGTTGCTTAACTTCTTTTGTATTGGTATCATGTGATAAGGATGATGATAAGCCCAATTTAAAAATCAGTCCTAATAAAGTAGAAGTTGCAGTTGGTAAAACGGTTACTGTGTCTGTTAGTAATGGTACTGCACCATATACGACGAAATCAAGTGATGCAAAAATCGCAGTTGCGAAATCAGATAAAAATGCGATTGTAATTACCGGTGTAAAAGATGGTTCAGCAATGATAACTATTACGGACCGGAAGGGAGTTACAGGAAAAGTTGCTGTAACTGTAAGAACTGTAAAAGAGACCCCAAAAACTCCAAAAGGACTGGATTTTGATAAACAATCTATTACTGTGAGTGTTGGAAAAGATGGTATAGTAACAGTAAAAGGTGGTGCACAGCCATATTCTGCCGTTGCGAAAGATGTCAATATTGCTACGGTATCAGTCAAGGAAAATAAAGTCAACATAAGAGGAGTTAAGGCAGGAAAAACTACTATTACAGTTACAGATAAGGATAAGAAAACGGGAACTATCAATGTGACGGTTAAATAGTTTTCTTTTTTTTCTAATTTTATTGTAATGCATAGCGAGTGAGACGAAGATAATTTCGTTATATACTGCTATGCATTTACAATAAGTCTTTGTATATAATGATCTTGCGAGTTATAATTAACCTCAAATTATATGTTAAATATTTTAAATTATGAAATTGATTAAATTGCATTTATTGGTAGCAGCCATGATAATAGTAACATCAGGCTGTGTTGGATCTGGGAAGAAATATAAACAACAAGAAAATAGTGCTGCCGGAGTAGTGGATAGCAAAAACAAAGATTGTTATGGCACCTATGAAGGCATATTACCTTGTGCCGACTGTGGTGGCATCAAAACGACATTGAAAATTAATAGTGATGCAACTTATGATTTGCGGAGTGAGTATCTGGGTGAGGAGAATGGTATTTTTGAAGAGAGCGGTGTATATAATATGATAGGCGAAAACATCATTGAACTGGTTACTCCTTCATCGGGTGCCAAAACATATTATAAAGTTCTCGACGACGCAGTGGTCTTGTCTGACAGTACGGAAATCTTCAACAATAGCGGGCGGCTCGCAGCACAATATATATTGAAAAGACAGTAATGTTTATGTGTGATAGGACATGTGATTTGTTTAAGGTAGGAAATTTTAACATAAAAAGGTGCCTATTATTTCTTGTCTGTATAATGTTATTAGTTGCTTGTGGTGAGAATGATCCGATTGAATCCCGGAATCGACATCCCAGGCAACAGGAAGAATCTCATAGTGAACAATCCGGATCAGTTCCCGCTGTGGCTAAAGAGGATGTTGCAGCTTATTTTAGATTTGATATGTCTAGAGATATAAATGTTGCGTTAGGACTTGTTGAAGCACAGAAAGAGACGCTGCAGATAAACGGGAAAATGATAAAAATAACTGAGGCTGTAGTGAAAAGGAAAGATTATCAAAAAGGCTCATTTGTGCTATATGTTACAGGCACGGTAAATGGTTCACCTTTTAAGAATGAATTCACTTTTACCGGCTTTGTGAGCAAACCTGACGATTATCAAATGGTTAATGGTGCACAAGCTGAGTGGAAAGCAAATGCTGATTATTATGCAAAGCTTGATTTTGATAGCTTTTACAGATTACATAAAGTGAACATGTTTACAATTGAGAATTTAGGCCGGTTAGTGGACTTTTATTCTATAAATGTAGGGGGAGAAAAATATCTTTTTACTCTGGAAGATCTTGAGAAGACGGTTCTTGAAGATATAAAATATGAGCAAAATCAGCTTTCTTTCTATCTTAGGTACAATAATAGTAGGTCTAAAAAAAGAATATCACTTCTGTTTGACAAGAATAAATATTATGAAGGAAAGGTTACTGTAAATACAGATTTTATAAAACAGAAGTATATGAGAGGGATATATGAAAATCCATCTCTATTTAATGGTCACATTTTTTCATATGATGAAAGTGCGTATGCTGTGGAAATCAGTACAACTCTGAAAGAAAAAAGCGACACAGGCAACATGCTTACACTACATTTAAGCATGTATGCAAAGGGTAATGGTGGCTTGTTGCTTGCAGAATTTGATAAAATATTCACCGGTTTTAAACCCTTAAGTGAATTGAAGAATGAGTTGATAGCCTACTCAACACCGGATTTGCATGAGTTTGTGAAAAATAAACTTAAGAATAGTAATTATGGTGATGTGAAAAATAAGTTTTCCAATTCTATAGATAGATGGATACAGTATGTGGAATTTGTAATTAAGGATCATGATTCATTGCAATGGGAAAAGAATAAATGGAGCAAGAACGTCTTGAATGGTCTCTTTTCTTCTGTAAAGGATATATATTTGGATAATGTAAGATTTGAACTTAACTCCGCCCAATTAAAGGAGATTGGCGGAAAGCGTTTTTTGTATATTGTTTTTCAAATGATTGGTGCTAATGATTTGGTATTGACGAGTGACGCTATTCTTTTTAATATGTCCATACACATACCTTCTTCGTTATAAAATGATTTGTGACAAATTGATCCGGTCCAATATTGTGTTTATATTTAAATTGAAATTCACAATGATATCTAAGACAAAAATATTCCTTTTTTTTCTTGCAAGAGCTTTATTTATTAATGCACAACAATAAGAAAAAAAGAGGAAGTAAAAAATGATTCCGTTTACTAACTTCAGGAGGGTAGTAGTAGCCTCTCTCGACCAATAAATATAAAAAAATCTTTCTATTGGAATGAAGACAAGATAAAAGCTGGCATATCTGTACAAGGAAATTGGCGTAACCAAAACTTTCCAGGTACACTTCCGCAAAGAAAGAATATGGTAACCGGAACATTTGAACGCGATTTCGACATCAATCCTTTCTCTTATGCTTTGGGAATGAGCCGTACTTTGCGTCCTCGAAATATCAACGTGAACTGAAGTATTATCGTAACAATTGGACACCGTTCAATTTTAAACGAATTTAAAAACAATTATATGAGAATCGAAGTACTTGATTTTAAAATAATAATGCTCATCGGTCAAAACTTATCAAGAGATCATTACTGAATATTTTCTGGGAGAAGAATCATTTTGGTTTTAGGGGGCATCTTACACAGGCCCTCCAATATGAACAGGAATAAAAATAGGAAGATTTATTATAGCCTGTTATCATACAGCCGGTAACGATGTGTCGATTTATTTGATTCCCATATCAAAATAATCGGGACAATATATTTAATCGTACTTGATCGTAAAATCATCATTTATAGGTATTGCGTACAATTATGCAATCTGCTATCTTTACAATCTAATGGATAATGCAAGAAAAAAGCGGAAATACAGAGCCATAGTGGCATGCTTATTGTTGCTGACTATGATGCCTTTCTTCTTTGTGAAAGCCTTTCATGTTCACAAAGAAGATTTATGTATATCTCATGATGAGCAACAATCTTCCCATCATGATTCTGCCGATAAATGTGCTATCTGCCTGTTCACTTTATCTTCATTTACCGAAGCCGAGAGCTTTGAGTACAATTGCGTTCAGACAGAGAACCCCGTTGAATATCTTATCCAAAAGGAGAAGGACATTACTGTTACTTTTCCCCTATTGTCTCTCCGCGCTCCTCCTGTCCAACTATTACAATCCCTCTCATGGGTTGCATGCATTATAAGATGACATGTGAAAGAGGGATGCTGTGCCCTTTGGTTATCTTAAACAATTTATAACTTCATTACAATTTTCGTAAAGTATGACATTTCATGCATATTTCCAATATGTGTGTCTATTCATTGTCTGGCTGTGTGCAATATCTCCTACAAGGATGTATGCACAGAAATACCGACAGCAATCAGATACACATAGGACACTGTTGGTTGTAGATAAGGAAACCGGACGTCCGATTGAAGGAGCTTACATCTTATTGGAGAATCAACCCCTTGCCAGTTCAACCGGAGGAAGAATCATTATCCCTTGGAAGACAAATTCCAAGGATACAGTTCTTGTACAGAGTTTGGGCTACAAATCTCAATATATATATTTGAGTGAGGCATTCAAAAAGGTGAATATTCAAACAGTATATCTTTATCCGGAGATAAAAATTCTGGAAGAAGTCATTATTACCGGTGAGTGCTCCGGAGTGACTCGGAATACGGTAAGCAACAACCTTACTTCCTTCGCAATCAATCGCGCATTGGGAACTTCTCTCACCTCTCTGCTTGAACAGGTCAGTGGCGTAAGTTCCATCAGTACGGGGACGACAGTTGCCAAACCTGTCATCCAAGGAATGTATGGCAACCGGATATTAATCATAAACAATGGTTCCCGCCAGACAGGCCAACAATGGGGAGTTGATCATGCTCCTGAAGTGGATATGAACGGAAACGCTTCCATTCGGGTGATAAAAGGTTCTGACGCGGTACGATATGGTTCAGAAGCTTTGGGAGGAATTATTGTCATGGAACAGGCTCCCTTACCCTTCCGGAAGAAGGCCTTGAAAGGAAAGACTTCCATACTTTATGGAAGTAATGGTCACCGTTATGTGCTGACCGGACAGTTGGAAGGCACTTTCCCTTTTCTCCGTGCCCTTGCCTGGCGAGTACAG
>ERZ791716.1023-NODE-1023-length-14362-cov-3.903893_pt1 | contig 14362 bp, 13 predicted proteins | sample MGYA00510049_ERZ791716 | MGnify/ENA primary metagenome ERZ791716 (study PRJEB30046, sample SAMN00715135) | human gut metagenome | study: EMG produced TPA metagenomics assembly of the A metagenome-wide association study of gut microbiota in type 2... | reverse complement strand
AGCCAGAAATCCCTTGCCATACGGCAGTATGCCTGCGGAATTTCTAAGCAATCTGTCGAAAAATCTGACGACGCATCTTACGCACAAGCTTTATTCAGTGTTTCCTTAATATTATAGCACACTCCCCTGTATTTGTCCAGCATTTCCACGAAATTTTCACAGGAAGGAATAAAACAAAAACAGGACAGGAGATCGTTCTCCTGCCCTGTTGAAAAGATATTACTGCTTTTATTTCAGTAAATGCCGCTTTTCCGCAAAGTACTGCTTGGTATCCATAGCAACTACGCCGGACAGAGCAATCAGTGCAATGACATTCGGGAATGCCATCAGACCGTTGAAAATGTCTGCGGCGTCCCATACAGCTTCTACAGTCAGATACGGACCAATGAACACTGCCACAATGTACAGCCAGCGGTAAGCCAGTGTCAGTGTGTGGCTTGCCCTGCCGCGAAGATAGGTCAGGCAGCGTTCAGAATAATAACTCCAGCCCAAAATTGTGGTAAATGCAAAGAAAATCAGGCAGAGCATCAGAATACAGGAAGAAACCTGTGACGGGAACGGCAGACCGTGCTGGAATGCAGCATCTGTGATCTGTACACCCTCCAGATCCGGATTCTGCCATGCACCGGAAATGACAATAGACAGACCAGTCATGGTGCAGATGATAATGGTATCAATAAATGTACCAGTCATGGTGACCAGACCCTGACGAACCGGTTCCTTGGTGCGTGCTGCTGCGGCAGCGATCGGGGCAGAACCCAGACCGGCTTCGTTGGAGAAGATACCTCTTGCAACGCCCTTCTGCATTGCCACAATCATAGCACCCAGTGCACCGCCGGCAACTGCGTCCATGCCAAAAGCACTCTTGACGATTTCCACAACTGCATGGGGAATCTCTGTCACATTGCAGATCATCATAATCAGACAGCACAGAACATAGGCAACTGCCATAAACGGCACGACCACCTGTGAGATCTGGGAGATTCGCTTCAAACCGCCAATGACAACCAGTGCCACACAAATGGTAATCAGCAAGCCCATGATGACTGTCGTCCATGTGTAGCTTGTGTCGAACAGGGTGAAAGCAATGTGCTTGCTGTCAGCATCAAAGAAATTGTTTGCCGCAGAAGTGATACCGTTGATCTGCGTAATGGTACCAATACCCAGCAGACCAGCCAGCATACCGAACAGGGCGAACAGCTTTGCCAGCCACTTCCAACGGGAGCCCATACCGTTTTCAATATAGTAGAACGGGCCACCTAGATAGTGTCCTTCTTTGTCTACTGTACGATATTTGATTGCCAGAAAGCCTTCGGAATATTTGGTCGCCATACCGAACAGGGCTGCGATCTCCATCCAGAACAGAGCACCCGGACCGCCGGCTGCGATTGCCGTAGCAACGCCGACGATATTACCGGTACCGATCGTTGCAGACAGAGCCGTACAGAGAGCACCAAAACTGGTGACTTCACCCTCGCCTTCCTCTTCATTCTTGACCATGAATTTCAATGCCAGACCGATTTGACGTATCTGCAGTCCGCGGATACGAAACGTCAGCCAGATACCGCACAAAAGAATCAGCAGGATCAGCGGAAGCCCCCATACCCAAGAATCAATGTTTTTGATGATCTTCGTCATCATTTCCATTTGTGTTCACTTCCTTTATTATTTTTCTACAGCCAAAAAGCTGCATATTCCGACATTGTCAGAAAAAACATTTTTATTATATCATACTCGCAGGGGAATTGCAAGAAAAATTGTGCAAAACTCCAGAAAAAACTTTTTTTCAGAGAAAAAAGAAAGCGTTCGGCTTTACCAGACAGAAAAATCCCGTAAAGTCGAACGCCGTTGTTCTCTTTTGGCAACACCGCACAAAGCTTGTGCAGTGTTGCCTTTTGTATTTATCGATTGTCTACCTTTTCCGGAAACATGTCATGGTGGGTCAGTCTGTCCCAAGCCACCTGTTCCCACTTCGTCCCCGGTCTGCCATAGTTGCAGTATGGGTCAATGGAAATGCCGCCGCGGGGCAAAAACTTTCCCCACACTTCAATGTACGCCGGCTCCATCAGCCTGATCAGGTCGTTCATGATGATGTTCACACAGTCCTCGTGGAAATCGCCGTGATTCCGGAAGCTGAACAGATACAGCTTCAATGACTTGCTCTCCACCATGATCTCCCGCGGCACGTAGGAAATGTACAGGGTCGCAAAGTCCGGCTGTCCGGTGATCGGACAAAGGCTGGTAAACTCCGGACAGTTGAACTTGACGAAATAGTCCCGATCCGGATGCTTGTTCGGAAATGTTTCCAGCACCTCCGGTGCATAGTCGCTGGCATACTTCGTATTCTGATTGCCCAGCAGAGTAATATCTCCCGTTTCTTCCTTGCTTCTTCCTGCCATATCATTCACCTCCCAGTGCCGGATCCGGCACACCGTTTGCTGCAAATGCTGCTGCACGGTCGCGGCAGGTACCGCAGACACCGCAGGGCTTTTCGCCGCCCTCGTAGCAGCTCCATGTCAATGCATAGGGTACGCCCAGTTCCAGTCCTTTTTTTACCACGTCTGCCTTTGTCCACTTGACAAAGGGGGCTTCGATCCGCAGCTGTTCGCCGCTTCCAAGATAAATCGCCCGATTCATTGCCTCGTTAAAGGCATCGCTGCAATCCGGATAGGCATTGCCGGCAGCATCATCACTGTGTGCTCCGTAGTAAATGACTTCGCAGCCGTTGGACAGTGCCATGCTTGCCGCAGAAGCGAGAAACAGTCCGTTGCGGAACGGCACATAGGTGGAAACCGGACTGCCGTTGGTTTCCTGTAGCTGTTCCGCATAGGTTTCCTTGGGGATCTCCTGTGTGGAACCGGAGAGCAGAGAGCAGTTGGAATCTGCAAAAATCACAGACAAGTCCAGCTGCTTCCACGCAACGCCATAATACGCCGCAATTTTCCGTGCAGCCTCCACTTCTTTCTGGTGCTTCTGTCCATAGGAAACAGACAGTGCCAGCACTTCTTCCGCACCGTACTTGTCCACTGCCATGCCGAGGCAGGTGGTGCTGTCCACGCCGCCGCTGAAAAGAACCATTGCTTTCATGGTCGTACCTCCTTAAAGTAGTTCCTGTAGACTGCGGTCCGTCTGGAACGCACCACAGAATGTCTTTGTGGTCGTGCGGGAAGAAACATTGCGGATTCCCCGTGCCGTCATGCAGCTGTGCGAACCGGTAATGACAACGCCCACGTCCGGCGTTCCTACTGCTTCCATGAGGATCTCCGCAATATCCTGTCCCAGCCGTTCCTGCAATTGCAGCCGCTTCGATGCCATATCGCAGATGCGTGCAATTTTGCTAAGTCCGATCACTCTGCCGCGGGGCACGTATGCCACATTGACGTTCATGTCATACATCAGTGCCATGTGGTGTTCACAATAACTGAACACGCTGATATCTTTCATCACCACTGCCGTCTGGGACTGACTGGGCGAAGGGGCTTCAAATGTTTTCCCGAACATCTCTGCAATTTCATGGTTGGAATACGAAATGCCCGCAAAGATCTCCTCGTACATTCTCGCCACACGCTGCGGCGTTTCCCGCAGTCCTTCACGATCAGGATCTTCGCCGATCGCTTCCAAAATCCCCCGAATATGGGTTTCTATTGCCTTGGTATCCATTGTCACACCCCCTTATACACCGCGTTTCTGGGGATCCCAGATCAATTTATGCAGCTGCAATTGCAGCCGTACCCGATTCAGTTTGTGCTCCTCAAGGAATTCCACAATTTCCACCGGCTCGATTGCCCCGAACACCGGACTGAAAAAGACGGTACATTTTGCCGTCAGGGCATACTGCCGGATCACTTCCAGTGCACGGTTCAGGTCGCTTCTGCTGCCCACCACGAATTTCACTGCGTCCTGACTCCGCAGCAGGTCGAAATTCTCCGGCTTCATGGCAGATTCCATGCCGCTGTCCGGCAGCTTATAGTCCATAGTAAAGCAAGGGCGAAATGCCAGTGCCGCAAAGGGGTCCAGTGCCACGCTGCCGTTGGTTTCGATCTCCACCCGACAGCCCAGGGCACCCAGTGCCGTGATCAGTTCCCCGATGTGGGGCTGGAGCAGCGGCTCTCCGCCGGTCAGCGTCACATTCTGCACACCGGTCTGCCGCACATATTCCACCAGTTCCTCCGCAGACTCCTCTGTTGCGGGAGCATCTGCCGCATTCGCCCACTTGGTATCACAAAAGCCGCAGTTCAGATTGCAGCCGCGGAACCGCAGGAACACTGCCAGTTCTCCGGCATGTGTTCCCTCTCCGTTGATGCTGACAAACTTCTCCACCACTGCCAAACGATTCATGTTCTCACACCTCATAAACTGCACAATTTTCCGGCGTTTCATAGACTGCCACACGGCGTACCGGCAAGCCGTCTGCGGTCAGCTTTTCATAAAAGCACTTGGCAAACTGCTCCGCCGTGGGACGAAACGGCACTGCGATCAGCCGGAATCCCTCTGCCAGAAGTGCCTCCACAGTGGCACGCTGCAAGGTGCCTTCCTCATAAATCATAGCGTGGTCATAGCTGTCCGCCAGTGCTTTCACGGCATGCTTCACATCGCCGAAATCGATCACCATGCCCCGATAGTTGCCTTCTTCCTGTAGGGTTTCTTGCCCGACCGTCACTTCGATTTTCCAGCGGTGTCCGTGAAGATTGGCACACTTGCCCTGATAGCCGGACAAAAAATGTGCACTGTCAAAGCTGGCTGATGTTTTGAGTTCAAACATACGGTTTCCCTCCCAATAAAAAATGCAGCCGCATTGCACATACGACTGCATCCAAAATTCATTTCAAACAAACACAAAACGGTTTTTGTGTGATTTCCAGTTTCGGATGCCCTAGTTTTGTTTTGCGACAGGATGGTGCAAACGAACTGTCGATATGTTACCGAAACACAGTATACCACACTTTTTTTGAAATGTCAAGTGATTTTGTTTTTAATCTTCCGGTGAGATATAGGTGGGAGCGTTTTTCGGGCTGGCACCCTTGATGACACTATGATAGAACTGATAGGTCATGGGAATGCCGTCCTCCCGATTCAGGTCACAGTCTGTGACTTCTCCCAGAAAAATCGTATGTGTGCCTGCGTCCATCAGCTTCACCACGCGGCAGGTGATCCACGCCATTGCCCCGTCTGGCACCGGCATGCCGTCCTTTTCCGTACAGGAAACGCCGGCGAATTTGTCTGCGTCCCGACTGGAACGATAGCCAAAACCGCCGATCAGAGCCGGATCGGTATCCGTTGCCAGAATCGCCAGTGCAAACTTACCGCTTTGGGCGATCTGGTCATGTGTCGCGTTGTCGTGGTTGATGCTTACGGCAATCTGTGCCGGTGCAGAGGTGATCTGCATCGCACTGTTTGCCACACAGCCATACGGCTTTCCGTTATACGATGTTGTCACCAGATACACACCGTAAGAAAGCTTCTGCAAAGCCTTTCGGTTCATGTCCGATCCCTCCGTTATTCTGCAACTTCCGGCAGGGTCTTGATAATGGATACCAAGAACTTCAGCAGTACCACAGCATCATTGGAATCCACTTCGTTGTTGGCATCACAGTCTGCATTGCTCCGCTGCTGTTCAGAAAGCTGTACCGTATTGGCAGCCGCCTTGTTCAGCATTACCGCATCGGTAATATCCACTCTGCCGTCCAGATTGACATCGCCGTACAGGCTGGCAGGTGTAACATCGCCGCCCTTTGTAGTGGTCGTGGTTTCACTGCTGGAAGTTGTCGCAGTGGTTTCGTCAGAATTCGTTGTGACAGATTCGGTTGTTGTTGTGGTGGTTTCCTCGGTGGTAGAAGTGGTAAGTATGCAAATCGCAACCCCAATCTCTTTGGTAAGTGTGATCGAACCATTGGTTGCAGTCAGTGTCACAGTACCGCCGTCTTTTGCATGCAGCGTAACATTCAGACCGCTGCCCTCGACTTCCAGAACGTTCGGGTCAGAAGAAGTCCACTGGAAATCGGGATTGCTGCCGGTGTAGGAGATCGAAGCACTGAAATCATCGCCTGCTATAATATAATACGGGATGTCTGCCCATTCTGCCTTTTCTTCCTCTGTTGTTACTGTGCTTTCTTCAGTAGTCGTTGTGGTTTCTTCTGTCGTGGTAGTCGTCTGTTCTGTAGTGGTAGTGCCCGGCTGCGGTGTTTCGCCGTTTGCAGCAGCCACTTCAGATGCATAAACAGTCACTTCCGGACCGATTTCAGCCACAACGGAACCAGTGCCGTAAGCTGCATACAGACCAGCTGCCGCACCTACCAGACCAACCTGATAGTCCAGTGCGACTTCGTTGGAAGTTGCGTCCTTTGCCGTCTTTTGATAGGTTGTAAAGTCGCTGCTGGTCGGACCGCCGCAAAGTGCACCGTACAGGATGTGTCCGCCGCTGGAAGCGTAGTCGCCGTCCCAGCTGTTGTACTCGTGCCAGTCAGAACTGTTGGTCAGGTTGGAAGCGGCACGATGGTGCGGAGAAGTTGCCGATACATCGTTCCAGCCAACGACCAGGCATACATTGGCATTGTTGTCACCCAGAATGTAGTTCATCTGCTTCTGTGCCCATTCGCTGTAATCCTTGCCGGATTCGTCCTTGTGATGAGAAACGACCAGTGCACAGGTTTGCATCAGTGTGTTGTGTCTCGCACTGCCCCAGCTGTTCATAACATAGAACTGGTTCTGATTGGAATTGACAATGCCGTCAATATAGCTGGTTGCATAACTCCAGTTGCCGGTGATCTCCGCGTTGATGATCGCAGCACCCAGAGAAGCGTTTGCATAACAATAATCCTTTGTCCAGTCGTTTGTACTGCTGGTATACTTGCTGTTTTCCGTCAGGTAATCTTCCTGCTTGGTTGCCAGATACATCCAGCCAGCTGCCCATGAGATGTCGTCCTGCACATCTTTGTCACTGTAGGTGCTCTGCTCATAGGTCATCTTCCGATACTTTGCCGCAAAATTATAGAGTGCTGTTGCATAGGTCAGATCTTCTTCTCTGCCGGAAATGATATAGTTCTGTGCCAGTGCCGCAGCATACTGTGCCGCAACGTTGCTGGCACCGTCTGTTACAGAATAGGTTTCGCTGCTGTCACGATCCCACATCTTTTCCGGAGCGTACCAAGTACTGTGATCCTTGCCGTCATCGCCCATTTCATACACGAAAGAGGTCACCTCTCCGCCGGACAGAGTAGTAGAAGCCTTAAAGAAATCACAGAATTCGTTCATGATCAGCTGGTAATGCTCCATGGTGCCTGTCTGCTGGAACTGATCCTGATACTCATAGCACACCCAACCCAATGTGGAAGCCGTAAATCCAGCAGTCAAACCGCACTTAATGGCATCGCCGGCATCGTGGAAGCCGCCTGCAACAGTATCGCCTGTATGGCAGGCACTCCGCCAAGAGAAAGCAGAATTTTCTGCCGCACTGCCGCACATATTGGCATCATAAAAATACAGGGAATATTGCAATAGTTTCGCATAGTTATCCAGCTGTAAGTCTGCTGTATCCGCAGAAATCGTCATTCCCGACATCGCCGAAACCGTTCCCGTCACCGCCAAAACACCGGCGGACAGCACTGCCGTCAGTTTTTTCTTTAGATTTCCTTTCCAGTTCATCTTTTTTCACTCCAATTCTTTATATTCGGCTCAAAAAGCCGATCACTGATTACGTACACTTCATTATAGCATATCCGCTTTCCATTGTCAAGAAAAATAGAACAAATTTCATATCTTTTTATGCAGTTTGACGAACCAAAGTGTATCTACATAAAAAAAGAACCGACGCTCTCTTCCAAAACGTCGGTTCTTCGTATGCAAAAGCTTATCCCCAAGCGGTTCTCACGCCCACCGCTTCAGGGAAAGCATTATGCCTGTGCCATACCTTTCTGTCCCAGCAGTGCCCGCAGTGCAGAAATGCTGCTGCTCTGCACCCGTGCAATGGGGATCGAGTTCTTCTTCGCCGCCTTTACGGCACCCTGTACCATTTTATGGGACACGGTACGGGTAAACAGAATCATCAGATCCGGAGAGCCGATCTTCTTTTCGATCGGACCAGTTTCTTTCGGAAACACCTTTGCGGTGCAGCCGTGCTCCATGCAGACATCTGCATACTGACGGCTCATACACTCGTTTCCGCCGATAATTACAACACTCATCAGTTTCACCTCACATGGTTCTCGGACGAAGCGAATCTTCCGCTGTCCACGGTATTTCTGGCAGCCAAGCATTCCCTCGTCATCAAGAACTGCACATTTCACAGCTCGTCAGCCATGCTCTGCACAGTTGGGGATCTTTGCTTTTTCAAGAGTTAGCATTGACTAACTATAGAATACCACACATTTACCTTCTTGTCAAGCCTTTTTCCGATTTTTCTGCCAGAATCCAGGTGAACATTGTGTAACATTCCTGTGATGTTTCATATTCATACAGCAAATCGCCCGAAACCGAGAAATATGGGTTGACAAAAACCGACAACTCGATTATAATTGGAAGGGTGTGTTTTTTTGCATCTGCAAAAAAACATTCTGTAAAAATTTATACAGGCAGCCAAACGCTGCCGTGAGGAGAGGAATATGACAACCGCAATCACCATTGGAATGATCATCATCTATGTCGCGATCATGATGGGCATCGGCGTCTATACCGCAAGGCAGACCCGTTCCGTCAGCGACTTTGTGCTGGGCAGCCACAGTGTTGGCTCATGGCTCACAGCGTTCGCTTATGGCACATCTTATTTTTCCGCCGTGGTATTCATCGGCTATGCCGGACAGTTCGGCTGGACCTATGGCGTTTCCGCCGCATGGGTCGGCGTAGGCAACGCCCTGCTGGGCAGTCTGCTGGCGTGGATCGTGCTGGGACGGCGTACCCGCATCATGACCCAGTCGCTGGGTGCCAAGACCATGCCGGAATATTTCGAAAAGCGTTGGAACTCCAAAGGGCTGAAGATCGCCGCCGCACTGATCGTATTTGTGTTCCTGATTCCCTATACCGCTTCTGTTTACAACGGTCTGTCCCGTCTGTTCAACATGGCGTTCCAGATCGAATCAGAGGGTGCCTATAAGATCATCATTATTGTCATGGCACTGCTGACCGCGATCTATGTCATTCTGGGCGGCTACGCGGCAACGGCGATCAACGACTTCATTCAGGGCATTGTTATGCTCATCGGCATCGCTGCTGTTGTGATCTGTGCCATTCAGAATCAGGGCGGTCTGACTTCGGCTCTGGCTGCACTGGGAGAGATTGAAGTCAACGGAAAGACCAGCACCCTGAACTCCGTATTCGGTCCCGATCCGTTGAATCTGCTGGGTGTTGTAATACTGACTTCTCTCGGCACATGGGGACTGCCGCAAATGATACATAAGTTCTACGCCATCAAGAGTGAAAACGACATCAAAAAGGGTGCTGTGATCTCTACTGTTTTTGCCCTGATCGTTGCCGGCGGTTCTTACCTGCTGGGCGGCTTTGACCGGTTGTTCTGCACACTGACAGAGGACGGCAGCGGCAAGACCGTGATCTCTACCCTGTCCAACGGCAAGCCGGACTTCGATGCCATGATCCCGTCCCTGCTGCACACGGCTCTGCCGGATATTCTGATCGGTCTGGTAGTCGTACTGGTGCTTTCCGCATCGATGTCCACCCTGTCGTCGCTGGTGCTGACTTCCAGTTCCACGCTGACGATCGACCTCATCAAACCCAATCTGAAAAAGTGCTCTGACAAAAAGGAAATGCTGATCATGCGTGTGCTGATCGCCGTCTTTCTGGTCATTTCCGTACTGCTGGCATTCAACAAAAATGCCTCCATTTCCACACTGATGTCCTATTCATGGGGTGCCCTTGCCGGTGCTTTTCTGGGACCGTTCATGTATGGTCTGTTCAGCAAGAAGATCACCAAGCCGGCAGTATGGACCAGCTTTATTCTGGGAATCGGTCTGACACTGGTGCACATGTTCCTGTTCGGCTTCGGCTGGAATCCGGAACTTTCCAAGGCTGCCGCAAGTCTGCCGCTGAATCTGGCTTCGCCGATCAACGCCGGAGCCATCACCATGCTGCTCTCTCTGATCGTGGTGCCAGTCGTCAGTGTCCTGACAAAGGTCAAAGATCCCAAGCACGTGGAACAGGTCTTTACCTGCTATGCAGCTCCGGAAAAGCAGGACTGATCCCGCAATTCAATTTGTCACCAAATTGTAATTTATTTGTTATGACTAAGTTCTTGAAAAATCGACGGTTTTCCCCTATGATATAGTATGAGACACCCCGCTTGTCGGGGTGTTGTTATTTGTACAAATCTGCATACAATAAAAGCAGCACTGCACAAAACACATGCAGTGCCATTGAAGAAAAATACTATCCGGGAATTGAGGAATCATCTATGGTTTTCAGCACAATTGCATTTTTGTTTCAGTTTCTGCCGATTTTCCTGCTGGCATATTATGCCACACCGCGGAAATACCGAAATATTACACTGGTGATCGGCAGCCTTGTTTTTTACGCCATTGGCAGCGGCTGGTATACCCTGCTGCTGCTGCTGTCCCTGCTGATCAACTATGGGCTTTCCTGCATGATCAGCGGAACACATGCCAGACACCCTGAGTCCGCCAAGCACTATTTGATCGCGGGATTGATTTACAACTTTGGATTGCTGGTGGTATTCAAGTACACCAACTTCCTGATCGGCAACCTGAATTCTCTGCTCTCTATTTTTCATACGGCAATTCCCAAGGTATCGCTTGTGATGCCGCTTGGCATCAGCTTCTTCACCTTTCAGATCACGTCCTACCTGATCGATGTCTACACCGGAAAGACGCGTCCCGCAAGGAGTATTCTGGATCTGGGCGTGTACCTCTGCATGTTCCCGCAGCTGATCTCCGGTCCGATCTGCATGTACAGTGAAATTCAGCCGCAACTGAAAAACCGTCGGGTCGATGTCCGTTTGCTGGAGAAGGGCATGGAAACCTTTGTGCTCGGACTGAGTGCCAAGACGCTGCTGGCGAACCCCATGGGCGGTCTGTGGAATAATCTGTCCGTTATCGGGTATGATAGTATCTCCACCCCCTATGCGTGGCTGGGAGCGTTTGCCTATAGCTTTCAGATTTACTTCGACTTCTCCGGCTATTCCATGATGGCAATTGGCGTGGGAAAAATGCTGGGCTTCCAGCTTCCCCAGAACTTCAACCTCCCGTACATGTCCGGCACCGCCGGCGAGTTCTGGAGAAGATGGCACATCACGCTGGGACGCTGGTTCAAGAATTATATCTATTTCCCGCTGGGCGGCAGCCGTGCAGGCAAGTGGAAAACCATGCGGAACATGCTGGCAGTCTGGGCGTTTACCGGACTGTGGCACGGTGCAAGCTGGAACTTTGTGCTGTGGGGACTGATCTTCTTCGTGCTTCTGACACTGGAAAAAAACGTCTACGGCAAATTCCTGGAACGCACCCATCTACTGAAACATGCCTACATCATCTTCATCATACCGCTGACATGGATGGTTTTCGCCATTCCGGATATGCACCAGCTGGGCACCTATTTCACAAGGCTGTTCCCGTTCCTCACCTCTGACGAAGTGCAGTCCAACACCCGAGATGCGGTGCAGGCGTTCCACAACTACTGGAAAATTCTCGTGCCGTGTGTGCTGTTCAGTACGCCTCTGCCGCTGATGTACTACAAAAAATTCCGGAAAAGCGGATTCTGTCTGCTGTTGCTGTTGATCCTGTTTGTCCTCTCCATTCGTGCGATGATGACACAGACCAACAACCCGTTCCTGTACTTCCAGTTCTGACCGTGCCTTGAAAGGAGCATTCCATGAATTTCCTGAAATTTCTCAAACAATACCCTCTGATCTTGGCATTCGTGGTTTCCATTGCCGTTGCAAACATCTGGCAGGTAGTACAGAACGCCAAGAAAATCGACAACTCCGCAACGACGGCTTCACAGACGACCACTTCCGCCGCACAGACCACGCTGGCTGCCGGTCAGCCGGTTGTCACCACTACAACTGCTCCCACGCCGGTATTTCAGTCGGTAGACGATTCCTACTTTGACGATGCCCTTTTCATTGGCGACTCCCGTACCGAGGGGCTTGCCCTCTATGGCAGCCTGACCAATGCGGACTACTTCTCCAGCGTAGGACTTACCATTTTCAAAGTCACGGAAAAAGCTGCCGGCAACCCCAACATCGGCGAGAGTGTCACCCTGGCACAGAAACTGGCACAAAAACAGTACGGCAAGGTTTACATCATGCTGGGGCTGAACGAACTTGGCACAGGCACCACAGAAAGCTGGGCACAGGCATATGCTCAGGTGATCGCACAGGTACGGCAGGCACAGCCCAATGCTGTCATCTATCTGGAAAGCATTCTGGTGGTTGCCGCTTCGCAGGATAACCCCGGCGGGGCAATCAACAACGCCACTGTCAACGCCCGCAATCAGGCTCTGGAGGCTCTGGCAAATCCGCAGGACAATATCTTCTACCTGAATGTCAACGAAGCTGTCATGGACGCTAATGGCTGTCTGGACGCGTCCCTGACCTCTGACGGCATTCACCTGCTGGGCAACTCCCTGTCGCTGTGGGAGAATTATCTGAAACAGCATGCCATCGTCCTCGGCGGAACAGCAGTGAGCACAACGGCTCCCACCACTTACACCACTGCCGTAACGCAGTCCACCGAAACCACACAGTAAAAAAACGTAGCCCATAAAAAATCCCCGTGTATCCAACGAAACAAGGATACACGGGGATTTCCTTTATTTTCTTAACCAATAAATCCGGTAATACCGCCGATCAGCACCAGAACGCCGAGAACGATACGATACCAGCCGAACACAGTAAAGTCATGCTTCTTGATGTAACTCATCAGGAAACGAATTACCACAATGGAAACCACAAACGCGGAGATCATACCGATCAGCAGCATCGCCGTTTCCATGCCGGTAGAGGGCAGTCCGCACTTCACCAGCTTCAGCAGGCTTGCCCCGAACATTGCCGGAATCGCCAGAAAGAAGGTGAATTCCGCCGCCGCTGTACGGGAAACGCCCAACAGCAGTGCTCCCACGATCGTCGCACCGGAACGGGAAGTTCCCGGAAAGATCGCCGCGATCAGCTGAAAGATGCCGATCATCAAAACGGTATTGTACCGCAGCGAGGCAATGCTGTTCATCTTCGGGGTGCGGTTCTTATGCCACTTTTCGATCCAGATAAACGCGATACCGAACAGGATCAGCATGATGGCAACTGTCCACGCATTGTACAGGTGTGCCTGACTCCAGTCGTCCAGCAGAAGCCCGATCACTGCCGCCGGCACCGTTGCCACGATGACCTTGCACCACATCTGGAGAATGTCCTTTTTCAGGCATGCCCCGAAGCCGGTCTGTGCCATGGGGTGCGGGTTATCCTGCTTGCCGAAAGGCCACAGCTTTTTCCAGTAGATGACGACAACCGCCAGAATGGCTCCCAGCTGAATCACAACGTCAAACATTTCCTTGAAATTATCTGTTGCGTCCAGCTTCAAAAATTCGTCCAGCAAAATCAGATGTCCGGTACTGCTGATCGGAAGCCATTCTGTAATGCCTTCCACAATACCGAAAATCAGGGACTTGATGAGTTCCCAAACCATATGTACCAATGTCCTTTCCATGATCCGTCAGGGATCACACTGTATTTCCGGAGTGTCCTACACTCTGCATAAGTCACCTTATGCCGCTGTTCTCTATTGTAACACAATTACCGGAATACGTCAACGATTTCTCATAAACTTTTCTTAAAATCTGCAAGTGGGCTGTAAGAAAAGCCGACACAACACTTCTCTCGTTCTTATTTCCGCCGGTGCTGCATATGCTGTAGCAAAACCACAATTGGAGTGAGGCATCATGAAAGAACAGCCCGAAGCACGTGCCGTGATTCTCGGCGAGTATATCGTCCGCCAGAAAGCCACCGTCCGTGCCGCAGCAGAATGGTTCGGCGTTTCCAAAAGCACCGTACATAAGGACGTCAGCGAACGACTGGAACAGATCCAGCCCGATCTATATACACAGGTCAAGGAAATTCTGGAGCAAAACAAACAGGAACGCCATATCCGCGGCGGTCTTGCCACCAAGCGAAAGTACGCCCTGCGGCGGCAGCATGAGGAAGAATCCCTACAGCAGCACACACTCTGAAACCGGCTTCGCAGCCGCATATGTCAAGAGAAAACAGTTCCGAAAAAGCTCTGCAATTTCGGAACTGTTTTGTGTTTACTTCTTCCCCCAATTATGATATGATAATTGCAGAACGATGAAACGCACCGAAATAAAGGAAACACTGCATAAAGCCCGCCTGACGGCTTTGCACGCAATCTGCTTG
>ERZ791716.1021-NODE-1021-length-14374-cov-3.503247_pt1 | contig 14374 bp, 10 predicted proteins | sample MGYA00510049_ERZ791716 | MGnify/ENA primary metagenome ERZ791716 (study PRJEB30046, sample SAMN00715135) | human gut metagenome | study: EMG produced TPA metagenomics assembly of the A metagenome-wide association study of gut microbiota in type 2... | reverse complement strand
GGTGCAGGGCAGAGCCCTGCCGGAGTCCAGAGGCAGAGCCTCTGGCGCCTCCCCATTATCCCTTGATGCCGCTTGCGGCGATGGATTCGACGAAGGAACGCTGGGCGAAGAGATAGAGGACGAGCAGGGGGGCAACGAGCATCAGCGTGGCGGTCGAAACCATCTGCTGCTGATAGCCCATCGACGCGCCGCCGGAAAGCCCCAGCTGAATGGAAACGTAGCTGTTCAGGCGGTCGGCGACGGTAGAGGCTTCAAGGCTCAGGAGCTTGATGTTCCCCAAGAACAGCTTGGAGTAGAACGTGTCCGTCCACTGCCAGACGAAGGAGAACAGAAAGCAGGAGACCAGAATCGGCACGGCGTCGGGCAGAATCACCCGCCAGAACGTCTTGAAAATGCTGCATCCGTCCACATACGCCGCTTCCTCCAGCGACTTCGGAATGCCGGTGAAGAATTGGCGAATCATGTAGATGTACAGCCCATTCTTCAGCCCCATGCACGTTGCGGACATGAGCGCGTAGGGAATGGGCGAACCGCGCAGATTCAGGCTGCTGCCCGTCGTCGCCTTGAAAATGCCGAAGATGTCGAAGAAGTTGAAGTGCAGGTAAAGCGAGGACGAAATCGTCTGCGGCGGAATGATGACGGTGATGATGACCGCCGCGAACCAGAACTTCTTGAACGGGAACTCGAAACGCGCAAAGCCGTATCCCACGAGCGTGCAGGCGGCAATTTGCAGCACCGACACCGCGAGGGAGACGATCAGCGTGTTCAGGAACGTCGTGCCGTAATTCAGCAGGATTTTGCTGGCGGCGAGGGAGTAATTCGCCGTCGTCAGGTGGCGCGGAATCGAGATGACCGTGGAGTCGTACAGGTCGCGCTCCGCCATGAACGAGACGCTCAGCTTGTCCAGCAGGGGCTGGATAATCATGAAGCAAAGCCCGAACAGCAGCAGGAAGCGAATCAGCTGATAGCCCTTGCGCCGCACCGTCTTGCGGAGCAGATATCCGCCGGACTTGCGGTTGCGCGCCCAGAAGCTGCCGCTGGGATGAGCATGGGTCACGGTCTGCTTACTCATCGCTGCTCACCACTCCTTTCAGCATTAGGGCACTTGCGCCGATGAGGACAATCGTGATGGCGAAATACACCCAAGCCATCGCGGAGGAGAAGCCGTAGTTGTATTTCAGCGTCATTTCTTCATTGATTTTCTTCATGACTTCGCTGTCTGTCTTCATGAAGAAGTCGATGATGGTGTAGATGATGTTGACAATCAGCAGGGGGGAGACCATCGGAAAGGTAATCGTCCAGAAGGCTTCCCACTTCGAGCAGCCCTCGACATCCGCCGCTTCGTACAGGCTGCGCGGAACGTTCTGCAGACCGGAAAGGAAAACGACAATCTGGATGCCGCTTGCCATCACAATGTCGTACACTTCGTCAATCAGGGAAAAGACGATGTCCAGCACGTCGCTGCCGATGCCCGTGAGTTTGAGAATCTTCATCAGCGACTCGGACAGCGTGAACGAAGAGGACTCCGCCATCATCTGCTGCATTCCCGCCATCAGGGTGTTGTCCGTCTCCAAGCCGATGAGAACGCCGCTGGAGAGGATAACGGGCAGGAAGAAGATGGCGCGGACGAACGCGCGCCCCTTGAATTCCTGATTCAGTACGATGGCAATGACGAAGGATACGACGAGAATCGCAATGGTGTGCGTGACCATCACGCCAATCTCTTCGCTGAGCAGCTTGTTGAACTCCGGGTCAATGGTGAAGGCGCGGATGTAGTTGTCCAGCCCGATGAAGGTCGTCTGGAAGCCCTGTCCGGCGGTCACGTCCACGCGGCACAGGCTCATCCAGAAGGAATCCACCAGCGGCAGCAGCATGAAGCACAGGAAGCCGATGATGAAGGGCAGAATGAACAGATAGCCGGATACTGCTCGGCGCGCACGAATGGAAATGCGTTTGCCGCTCATTTGCTCACCCCCTGTTGCGCTGCATAGCTGCGGGCGGGAACGGTGATGCCATCCACCGCCGCGTCGGTATAGCCGAAGTTGACGTAGACGCGTGTGCCGTTTGCGTAAGTCGTGATGGTGACGTTCCCGACGCGTTCATGGCCTGTCATTTCCTGATTGAAGATGCCCGAAAGCGTCTGACGGTACTGCGCGACCTGTGCGGTGATGTCATCCAGCACGAGCGACGCGTCCGCACCGTAGAACTCGGAGTAGGTGGAATCCTGCAAAACGCGCGCGCTCTGGGCGGTCAGCGTGTATTGCAGACCCGCGCCCACTTCCGCGCTGCGCAGGAGGACTTCCTCCGCGTCATCCGCCAGATTCAGTGATGCGCCTGTGTAGGATACGCGGCTGTGCAGCGCCAGCGGGTAGAAGGGGACGTACTCGTCAATGATGGAATACTGTCCGCCGTCGAAGTCCATGTCGGTGATGAGCGTCGCCTGAACCGCGGCGTAGTCGTTGCCCTGACGAATCATCACGTCGCGCCCGGATGCCTTGAGTTCAGCGAGCTTTTCCGCCTGCTGATGCAGCACGGCTTCGCGGGTCGTGTGGTTTTTGCTGTCGTAATCAGCGGAGAGCATGTACCCGAGGTCGCGGAAGGAAACGCCTGCGCTGTAGGAAGCCGCCGCATCCACCAAGGCGTTGACGCTGCGCATGGCGATGGCGGGCTTGACGAGGTAGTAGGTGTCGCGGTCGTCGTTCGCGCCGTACCAAATCGGGCTGTATTCGGGGATTTCCGCTTCTTCACGCGTGGTGAAGCGGGCAGCGTCGCGGAAGGAGATGAAGCCTTCCAGCAGACCACTGTCGCGCGCGAAAGCCGTCAAACCGTCCAGATAGAGCGGCACACCCGCAATCGCGGCATTCTGTGCGAAGGAGAACAGCTCCTCCTGCGTTCCCAGCTGCCGAATCAGGCGGACGGAGGACAGCAGCTGCTGATTCATGCCGCCGTTCATCCATCCGGCGTAGCGAATCGACATGTTCTGCGCCAGATTGCGGGTGACAAGCTCGCGCAGGAGCTCTTTCGCTTCCGCATAAGTTGTCATGGCAATCGGGACGCTGGTAGGCACGCCCGCCACTTGCTGCACCTTGTCAATTGCGCCAATCAGCTCGATGCTCAGCGGCGCGTCCGCATCCACCGTCTGTGCGGCGAAATCCGGGTACTTGCAGGTCAGGTAGTCGCGGTAGGACGCCGCCATGTCCATGTAGCCCGATTCGGGCAGAAAACGGTAGCGCTGGCGGATGAAGCCCGTCGGATGCGCCGTTTCAAACATGTAGACGGCGTTATTCGTGCGCTCGGAAACGTCGTAGGCGTCGCCGTGGACGATGGTGTACGTTGCGTTGACGGTGTTGTAGGAGGTCAGGCGGCCGGCAATGTCCGCACCGATGCCCGCCCACGATGCACCGTCCTCCAGAATGCAGATGAATGACCCGCTGTCGCCCGAAACGCCGAAAACCGGGAAGTTGATGCGCGTTTCGTTCGTCACCTGCGTGCGGATGGACGCCCAGTCCCAGCCGTAGAGGTTGGCGTAGTAGGCACGCTGGGAAACGCGGCCGTTGTTGAAGCGGATAATCGCGCCGCTGCCGTCGGGGACGAACAGGAAGCCGTTATCCGCCGTGCCGCCCGCGCCGAAAGCCGGAAGCAGCGTCAGGCTCGTCAGCGGATAATCCACGTCGTAAGCAAGGTCATCCAGCGGTACTTCGACAACAAGGTCGCTGCCGTCCAAACGGAATACCATCGAGACGTTGAAAACGGCTTTGGCGATGGTGCTGCCCGCCTGCACGATGCGGCTGTTGTCGTATGCCAGATCCTCCGCTGTGTAGCCCACTTCGGCAAAGATGCTTTCGCAGCGCTGCTTCAGGTGATCCTTTGTGCCGTCGCGCAGCACCCAGACGTGCTCTTCCGCCAAATCGGGGTAGGCGGCGAGCAAGGCGGCCTTGTCGTCGGTCTTGCGGAGCTTGTCAATATTGTATTCACGGTAGTATTCCTTGATGTCCTTCTTCTGCTTGGAGGTCATTTTCTCCATGAACTGCTGCATTCGCGCGTCGCCAATGGCAGTCGGCATGAGGAAAGACCGCTGCACGCGTCCGACGGAGTAGTTCACGCGGACGCTGCCATCCTCCTGCATCAGCACTTCGTAGACCCCGTTTGAAATGCTGTGTTCCTGCGAGGTGAACTGGGTGGTCATGCCGGTGGAGGCGGCGTAGGTGAGGGCCAAGGTGGAGTTCAGCTTGTTCTTTTCCACCGGCAGGGCAATCGGGTCGCTGTCCGCGTTATCAGGCGAGGACAGCCAGACGTGCCCGGTGCGCTTGTCGGTGAGGGTGAAGTGGGTCGTCGCCGGGTCAAGCTCAAAGCGGAGAGCGTCATTCTCCATGACCATTGGCGTGTCGGGCTCTGAGTAGCCGTAAAGCGGCACGTCGTGCCCTTCCAGCTCGCCGGAGGTGTCAAAGAGCGGAAGAATGACGAATTTCGTCAGCGGATAAAGTGCCAGAAGAAGAATCAGAACCAGCACGCCCCGCACAAGGATGCGTCGTTTCATGGATACTTTCTCCTTTCGTCAGTACAGACGGAACAGCACTTCTTTGTAGAGGGAGACGAAATAGCCGATGCCGTCGCCAACGAGCGAAAAGAACAGCAGCAGCAGGAAGATGATGACGACCATCGCCAGCAGCGTCATGATGGTGAACAGCAGCGTCTTGCCCAGCGAGTAGTCATGCGTCTGCATCATGCCGCAGATGATGAGAACACCGCTCCAGCCCAGCGACAGCCCCTCCAGAACGTAGTAGAACGCGCCTTCCTTGGCGGTAATGACGTTTGCGAGGAGAATCATCGCCGCTTGCAGGATGACGTAGGGCGTCAGCGCGTAGCAGGTGGCGATGTAGACATCCTTGAACGTGCCCTTGCCCTCAAACAGCGTCGTCAGCCCCCAGTTGCCCGCCACGAAGAACAAAAGCGGCAGGAGGACGGCGAGACATTGCTGGATGATGTTCACGCTCGGCCAGTAGACATTCATGAACAGGAAAGGCGTGAACTGCATGGACAGCAGGCGGACAAGCAACACCAGAAACACGATGATGTTCGCCGCGCCGAGGCTGCCGCGTTTTTCGCGGCTCAAATCCCAGAAGCCATCGAAGGGGTGGAAGATAACGTAGAGCGAATAGCGCAGGGAGGACAGCAGACGCTGCCACTTCTGCTTGTCGGTCAGTTTTGCTGCGAGCGTCATGCGTTGTCCACCTCCCACTTTATCTTGCGGATGTGCCCGACGACCATCGGAACGACCAGCAGCACCGCGACGATGCCGAAAATCCACCCGATGTTCTGCTCTACCCACTCGGAGCGGTAGTAGCGGAACGCCTCGGAGTAGTTGCGGCTGTCGCGCGCCATGGCGAAATAGTCACAGGCTTCTTTGAATTGCTTCTGCTGCAAAAGCGCGCGCCCGATGCCGATGTAGGCAAGGTCATAGTTGCCGTTGCGCTTCATGACCTCGCGCCAAGTGTCGGCGGAAGCGGCGTATTCGCCCGCGTGGTACTGTTCGGTCGCCTTGTAGACCAGCTTCCCGTATTCTGTTGGGGTCAGCACGGTCACGCAGCAGTCCTGACTGTCCAGCACCAGCAGGTCATAGCCCTGATGCTCCAAAGCGACGGGATTCAGGAAGTATCCGTCCATGTTGCCCACACCGCCGAACGCCCAGAGCAGGTTGCCCTGCTTGTCGTAGGTGAAGATGCGGTTGTGCGTCTTGTCCATGACGGAATAGATGTCGTTGTCCAGCACGGTCACATCCACGAACTTCGAGGGGCCGGAGTTGGTGATGTTCTTGTCGCCGCGCGCCCACTGCAGGTCGCCGATGACGTGGCTCGTGCCGTTTTCAATCAGGATGTTCGTGCCGATGGCATTCAGGCGGCGGACGGGTTTCGCCGCGCCGGAGGTCAGCTCGTTGGAATCGAAGGTCTGCGTGGTGACGAAGAAGAAGCCTTCCGAATCCAGCGCAATGTTGTTGTATTCCGTCGGAACGAAGGATGCCTGCTGCGCGCGCTGCTCCTTCGTGGAGAGCAGCCGCCACACCAGCTCGTACCATGTGTACTTCACTTCGCTCGCGCCGATGAAGCCGGTGAACGTGCCGTCCGCCTCGTACTTCATGAGGCCTCGGTTGATGTTCTGCGCGAGGCAGAAGACGCGTCCGGTCGTGTCGCAGACGAGTTTCGTCGGCAGAAACGCCATCGACTGGTCGAAGGTCGCGTCCGTCGGGCGGGTGAAGACGCTCAGCAGATTCAAATTCCGGTCTGCTTTCAGGATGCGGTTGTTGTTCGTGTCGGCGATGAACAGTGTGCCGTCCGCCATGACGAACACATCCTGCGGGGCGGAGAGCGTATTCGGGGTGATGTCGCCGGAAATTTCGGAAATCACGCGGGTCAGCGTGAAGCTTTCGCCGTCGCGGGCGACTTGCAGAATGCGGTTGTTGCCCGTATCGACGATGTAGATGTCATTGCCGGAGACGGTCAGCCCGCGCGGGGTGCGCATCGGCGTTTCCAGCCCAAGGGAGACGCTGGACAGCATGGCGCTGGTGCGGTAGGCATCCGGCGACTGGCGTTCGTCGCCCCAGTAATCGTAGGTGTAGGTGTAATTGTAGTCAAAGCCGTCTGCGGCGCGCGCGACCATCCCGCCGCAGAGCGCGGCGAAGAGGGAGAACGCCACCAGACAGGCGCAGAGACGGGAAACCATGCGGTTCATCGGCGTCCTCCTCTCTTAATCTTTCAGACCGGATGTCGCCATCGTTTCGAGAATCTGGCTCTGGCTGAGGATGAAAATCAGTATCGGCACAGCCATGACGACGACCGTAACCGCCGCCGCCTGACCCGTGCGGGCAATGCCGCCCGCCTGAATCTGCTGGAGCGCGTAGACGAGCGTCTTCTGCGCCTCGGAGTAGATGACGGCGGACGCTTTGGCGTTCCAGAGGTTCTGGACGGAGAAGATGATGAGCGTCAGCCACGCGGGCTTGACGTTGGGCATGACAATCGTCCAGAAAATGCGGAATTCCTTTGCACCGTCGATTTTCGCGGACTCAATCAGCGACATGGGCAGCCCTTCCATGAACTGCTTCATCAGGAACAGCCCAATCGGCGCGGCGAACGCGGGCAGGATGACCGCCCAGTGCGTGTCGACAAGGTTCAGGCGCGTCATGGTCAGGTAGTTCGGTATCGCGGTGACGTAGCCGTTGAACATCAGCGCCGTCACGACGAGGGCGAAAAACTGCTTGCCGAGCGGGAAATCGTACTTCGCCAGCACATACGCCGCGAGGGACGCAATCAGCAGATGCCCCAATGTACCCACGAGGGTGATGACGACGGTGTTGGTGATGTAGCGCGAGAAGGGAACCCAGCTCTGCCCCATCGTGACGAGAAGGTCAGAGAAGTTGTCGATGGTGGGGTGGCGCGGGAAGAGCGTTGGCGGGAAGCGGAACAGCTCATCCAGCGGTTTCAGCGAGGACGAAATGGCGAACACCAGCGGAAACGCCATTGCACACGCGACGAGGAACAGCAGCAGCCCCACCAGAAAGTCGCCCACGCGGGAGCGGTTCGGCTTCTTGTGGCGCATGTTCGACTTCTTCGTCAGCTTCAGTACCTTCTGCGGCAGCTCAATCGGCGTGCCGTCCGGTCTGACTGGACCTTTGTAGCTGCGGACATTGATGGTACTCATGTGCCAATCCTCCTCAGAGCGCTCTGAATCAGCTTGTTGCACAAAATCATCACCAGGAACAGCAAGGTGGCGATGGCGGAGGCATAGCCCATTTCAAAGCGGGTGAAGCCATAGTCGAACAGGTGGGTGACGACGGTGTGCGCGGCGTAATCGGTGGAGGGGAAGCCCGCCAGCGCCATCGGCACATCGCACACGCCGAACGCGGACGTGATGGACATGACCGCGCCGAACATCAGCATCGGCTTCATGTTCGGCAGGGTGATGTAGTACAGCTCCTGCCAGCGGTTGCGGATGCCATCCACATAGCCCGCCTCGTACTGCGAGCGGTCAACGCCCTGCAAGCCTGCGACGAAGGAAAGGAAACCCGTGGACATGCTCATCCACAGCGTGACGATGATGATGACCGGCATGATGTAATCCGGCGTCGTCAGCCAGAGAATCGGGGCGTTGAGAATGCCCAGCTTCATCAGGATGGCGTTCAGGTAGCCGTACGCGTCGCCGCGGAAGATGATAGAGAAGATGTAGTAGGCATTGCCCGCAATGGACGGCGCGTAGAAGATGACGACGGCAATCGTGCGCACCCAGCGCGGCAATTCGTTGATGAGCCACGCGAAGCAGAATGACATGATGTAGCCCACAGGCCCTGTAATCACCGCCAGCAGGAACGTGTTTTTCACGGCGGGCAGGAAAACATCATCCTTCAAAATCAGGGTGATGTAGTTGTCCATCCCGATGAAGCGCGCGGGCTCCAGAATGTTGTTGTAGGTGAAGGAGTAGTAGATGGAGATGAGCATCGGGAGGATGTAGAAGGTCAGGAACAGCAGGGCGTAGGGCGCCAGAAACGCATAGCAGAACTTCATGTGCTTCGCTCTGTCCCACGCGATGCGCGCATTGCGCTGTCTCAGCGCAAAGTACTTTTTCCAGAACGCGGTCATGACGAATGCTTCCTCCTTTCGCTCAGGGCGTCTCTTCGTCGATCGGCAGACCGAACTCCAAGCGCTTCTTATTGATTTCCTCGTTGATGGTGCGCGCGTAATCCAGCAGGGTTTCGCGCGGGTCGGTCTTGTCGTTGGTCACTTTGCGCACGGCGTTGGTCATGTGGCGCGTGGTGTAGTAGCCGCCGGCGACTTCGCGGAAGCCGACTGCCCACGTCATCTGCTCGCGAATGACTTTCAGCTGAGCTTCCGACCAGGAAAGCTGCTCGATGGCGGCGATATTCGCGGTGGCGTAGCGCGCGGACGAACCCAGGACGGCTTCAATCTCGCGTCCGAAACGCACCTGCGCGTCGGTGGACGTCCACCACTTCATGAACTGCCACGCATTCTGTTTTGTCGTTTCGCTGTCGGTGGCAATCATCATGCAGCAGGCGCCCTGCGAATGCCCGGAGTGATCCACATAGGTGCTGCCGTCCTCTGCCGTGCGGGAAGTGCCGGGGAGAATCGCAATGTCCCACAGACCGCGGATTTCCGGCGCGGAGACGGTCAGGGTGTTGAACGTCGTGTAGTCGAAGATGCCCAGCGGCATTTCGCCGGAGCGGAAGCGGCTCACGAAGTCGAAGATGGTCGGCAGACCGTAGTCATTGTAGAGGCTGGTGTAGCGCTCAAACGCCTGCACACCCGCTTCGCTGTTGATGGTGGTGTGGGTCGCCGAATCGTTGTAGAGCGCGCCGCCAAGCTGGTAGAGCATGGCGTAATAAGAAGAGAGATTCGGGGCGGTAATGTCGGGGTAGGGGATGCCGACGGACATGTTCGCCCCCTGAATGGTGGGCAGCATGGCAATCAAATCATCCCACGTTTCCGGGACGGACAGCCCGTATTCTTCCAGAATGTCGCTGCGGTAGAAGAGAATCGAGCACAGCTGCGTCTCCGGCAGCGCGTACAGACCGCTGTTGAAGCTGAACGCGGCGTAGGCGCTGGGGTAGAATTGGTCGAGGACTTCCTGCAAATCATCGAACTGCGTCAAATCCTCCACCGCGTGGCGAAGCGCGTAGTTGACGGGGTTCCAGCTGTCGGTTGAAATGACGACATCCGGGCCGTTGCCTGCGACGACGGCGTTCAGCAGCGCGCTCGGGTCAACCAGCATGACGTTGACGGGAATGCCGGTAGACGGTGTGAAGGTGTCATCAACCATGGTTTTGAGGACGGTAGACTGGTCACGGCCGGTCAGAATCCACACTTCCAGCACGTCCTCGCTGGCATCGTACACATCGCCCAAGGCATTGTAATCCACGAAATACGACGTGACGCAGGATTTCAGCTCATGCAGCGCGCGGTCGAGGAAATTTTCCGACGGCTGCGGCACGGTCACGCCTTCCGCAGTGATGGCAATCAGGTCAATATCCAGCTTGACCTGCCGCATGTTCTGCATTGACGTGCCGAGGGAGGTGATGTTGTCCTTGAAATTCGTGAAGGCTTCGGTAATCTTCGCCGGATCTTCGACGAAGGATTCCAGCTGCACCGCCAGCGTCTGCGCGACGGCAATGCGGTCGGATTTCTGTCCGGTGATGGCAACGGTCTCATCGACGAGCTTATAGAGCAGGCGGCTTTCCTGCGCCATCGCTTCGATGACCTCCGGATACACCTGCTCCAAGTGGTAATCGCGGTAGCGGTCGGGGTTCACGCCTGTCAGCACCAGCACACGGCGGTACATCTGGTTCAGGCGGTAGATGCTTTCCTCCATGTCGGAGAGAATCTGCCCCATGTCGCCCAGCGTCGCTTCCAGACGAAGCGTGTGATGCCCAGCGGAAAGGTAGAAGCGGTAGGGCGTGCCGGAATCATCTGACAATGTGTTCATTTCCCATGCCGTGGTGTAGGGGAAGGAGACGTTCTCCATACCGGAGAAGGGAATTTTGCCGTCCAGATAGAGGATACGGCTGGACACGCTGCCGCGGTTGTAGGTCTGACGGCCTTTGATGGTGATGTTGTACCAGCCGTTTTCCGGCACGTCGAAATCCCACTCAATCCACTGCCCCGCATCGCGCCAAGCATCGCCGCCGATGTAGTTCAGCACCGTCCGGCGCACGTCGCAGGGAGAGGTGGCAGGGGAAGAACGGTCATAACGCGCGTACAGTGACGGGGAGGAACGCAGGGTGCTGCTTTCGCCCTCCAGCACGAGGGCAAAGTCAGCAGGAACGCTGTTCTCCTGTGGCTGCGCGGCGGCATAAGCGGCGTAATCCGGCATTCTTTCGGGGGCGGTGAGCGAAAGCGCGGTCAGGAGCATCGGCTCGCTGGTCGCAATCAGGGTGACGGTGCTTTCCCCCGCCTCGAAATAAAAGCGGTACGGCTCGGTGATGTAGCCCATCGAATCGCGGCAGCAGGCGGTCTGTTCGCCGAACACCTCCACCTGCGTCGGACGGATGTCATTGCCCTGCGAGTCCTGCCGCACTTCGCCGCCGTCGTGCCACAGGCGGGTGAAGGTCAGCGTATCCGCGCCATCGAAGGGTACTTCGCCGTTGATGCGCAGTTCGCGCTCCAAGTCCACGCCGCGTGCCGCCTCAGTGCGGTAGGTCAGGCGGATGTTGTAGAAACCGGTTTCCGGTACGGTGACGGCGAACGTTGCGGAAGAGCCGCTTTGCATCAGCAGACCATCTTCCTGCGAGGTCACGCCGTCCGAATCCACCGTCACCAGCGGAATGGAAACGTCCGAAGATGCGTCCGGAGCGCCCTCATGCGCGCGCAAATACAGCGAATAGGTGCTGCTGCGCCCGATGTCGCCAATCTGCTGCGAGAGGTCATAACCCTCGTATTTTGCCCGGTAGTTCTCCACGCCGCCGGACAGAACAAACCACAGCACCAGCGCCAGAACGACCGCCGTCAGAGCAATCCACTTCCCGTACTTGCTGCCAAAGGAACGCTCCATGTTTCCGTGCCTCCTTCAAACTGGAATTGAATCAATTTCGATACGTTGCAAATGAATAAAAATGGTTTGCTTTCAACCATATTATAAATTCAACGAGAGAAAAAAACTTCTTAAAATTTGCCCGTCTTTGGTTATAATTTGCTTGAAATGCGTTGCGTTTTGTGGTATGATGGAAAAAAAGACAAGGAAAAATGCGCAAACTTGCACGAAAGGTTTGTGAAGAAATTATGAATAACCGAAGGCTCATTACGGAACGCGAACGACCATTGACGGCATCCGGCTTCCGCGTGATGAAGGGCGAGCGGGAGTTTATCACCTACCAGCGGGACGCAACCATCCGCGTATGGCATCAGCCGAACCCGGACAGCTATGCGCCGCACTTTCATTCAGCCATAGAAGTCTGCGTGCCGCTGCTGGGCGGATGCGAGGTGATGGTAAATGGAAAGGTATATCATGTGCAGGCGGGGGAGGTGCTGTTTGTTCCCTCCGACGCGACGCACGCCCTGCGCATGGCGGCGGGCAGCGAGCGCTACCTCATCATCTTTGAACACAATGCCGCATTTACAATGAAGGAATTTGCTGCGCTGCGCCCGATGATGCGCCAGCCGATTTATCTCACGGCGGAAAGTGAAGCGACGCCCATCGTTCGCAAAACGCTGATGCAGCTGGTGGATGCTTACGAGGCGTACACGCCGCTGCGGAATTTGCGGTGCTATGCGCTGCTGATGGACGTATTCGCCACGCTGGGGGAATTGTATCTGCCCAATGTTGCCAACAGCGCGGAGATGAATGACATCCACCAGCGACTATCCGGTGAGGACGCTTTCAACCGTGCGCTGGATTACCTGAATAAAAACTACGCCGAAAACATCACGCTGGATGTGCTGGCGGACTACGCGGGGTTCAGCCGCTACACGCTCAGCCGCATGTTCAGCCGGCACACAGGCGCGACGTTCATCCAGTACCTGAATGCGCGGCGGGTGGACATGGCGGCGGAGATGCTCAGCCAGAGCGACCTGCCCGTGACGCAGGTTGCGCTGCGCGTTGGCTTTGGGTCGATTGCGACATTCAACCGCGTGTTCCGGACGCAGAAAGGGTGTACGCCAAGCCAGTATCGAAATGTGTATCTGGAGCTGAAAAAATAGCAGACATCAAATCACGATTTCATAATATAGTAGGAGGAAAATATCATGATTGCGAAGACGCCCCCGATGGGATGGAACAGCTGGGACTGCTACGGCGCGGCGGTGGACGAGCCGACCGTGCGGCAAAACGCGGCGTACATGGCGGAGCACTTGAAGGAGTTCGGCTGGGAGTACGTCGTTGTGGACATTCAGTGGTATCAGCCGACCGCGACGAGCCACGCCTACGAGCCGTTTGCGGAACTGACGATGGATGAATACGGGCGCTTGCAGCCTGCGCCGGGGCGGTTCTCGTCATCGGCAGGCGGAAAGGGCTTCAAGCCGCTGGCGGATTATGTGCATTCGCTGGGGCTGAAATTCGGCATCCACATCATGCGCGGGATGCCGCGGATGGCGGCGCATCGGCACTTGCCGATTCTGGGGTGCGGGAAGGGCTGCCACGAGGTCGCGAACCCGAACAGCATCTGCGCGTGGAATCCGGATATGTACGGCTTGCGGTGCGACATGCCCGAAGCGCGCGCGTACTATGACAGCATCTTCCGCATGTACGCCGAATGGGGCGTGGATTTCGTCAAGTGCGACGACATCGCGCGCGAATATCCGCACTGCAAGCGGGAAATCGAGGTCATTTCCGACGCCTGCCGCGCCTGCGGGAGGGACATTGTGCTGTCCTTGTCGCCCGGCCCTGCGCCGCTGGAACAGGCGGAGCATTTGAAGAAATACGCGAACATGTGGCGCATCACGGACGACTTCTGGGACGAGTGGCGGGCGGCTCAAGGGGGGGTTTGGGGGGGGGGGAAAAGGAGCGTCCATGCCGCGCCGGGGCACTGGCCGGATGCGGATATGCTGCCCGTCGGCGCACTGCGGCAGTGCTATGACCCGAACGGCTGGACGAACTTCACACAGGCGGAGCAGCGGACGATGATGACGCTGTGGTGCATGATGCGCTCGCCGCTGATGATGGGCGGCGAACTGACGAAGAATGACGACTTCACGCTGAAGCTGCTGACGAACCGGGATGTGCTGGCGATTGAAAAGACGAGCGCGTGCGCCCATCCGCTGTGGACGACGGAGGACGAAAGCGTGTGGATTGCGCCGCGCAGGGACGGCACGGGGCTGTATGTGGCGCTGTTCAACCTGTCGGAAGAGACGCGGACGGTTCGCGTGACAGGCGAAATGCTGGAAGGAACGTACTCGGCGGCGCGGGAACTGTGGACAGGCGAGAAGCAGCAGACGGCGGACGGGCTGACGGCGACGCTGGGGAAGCATGACGCGGCGGTGTTTTGGGTGGAGTAATCAGGCAATGGACAAATTGAAGCAAACGATGACGGACAAAGGCTGTGTCGGTTCGGTCGAATTTTCCGACGCGGACGGCGTGTTCTTTGGCAAGGTGCAGGGCGTTCGCAGTCTGATTTCGTATGAAGGAGAGACACGCGAAGCACTGGAAGTGGATTTTCGGGAGGCGGTGGATGCGTATCTCGAATTGTGCCAAGAAAAGTCAAGAAAATAATGCTTCGCGGAAGATTGAAAGGAACTTCCTTGTCGATAAGCCGATAAATCGGTGTACTTTTCATGCACAATTATGCAAAAGTGACCAGTTTGCCAAGCAAATGCTGCTCTTTCCCGTAAGAAATTGAGGTGGCGGGGGGAGTCCAGAGGGGGCTGAAATCCCCGCTCTTTCA
>ERZ791716.1018-NODE-1018-length-14411-cov-3.493870_pt1 | contig 14411 bp, 9 predicted proteins | sample MGYA00510049_ERZ791716 | MGnify/ENA primary metagenome ERZ791716 (study PRJEB30046, sample SAMN00715135) | human gut metagenome | study: EMG produced TPA metagenomics assembly of the A metagenome-wide association study of gut microbiota in type 2... | reverse complement strand
GCTTCCAGGATTATCTGAAGGGTGAAGTTCGTTTCGCATCTGTAATGAAACAATATCCGACAGAAGCTGCTGATCTGTTCGCAGCTTGCGAAGACATGGCTAAGAAACGTTACGCTTCTTACAAGCGTATGGCTGCCATGGACTGGAGCGAAGAAAAATAATCCCTGAGGGAACTATTTTCTAGCTAAATAAGTTCAGAGGACCGCCTCCTGATGGGGACGGTCCTCTTTTTTATGATCATCTGGTCTTTTTTATGATTATCTGGAGAAAACAGCATATGCAGGATCTTCCGTATCTGCCAGCATTTGTACCAGAGCCTTTCTGAGTTTGCCGGCCAGCTTTATTTCATTTCCGGCCAGATTATTCATCTGATAAGGATCATGTTTCCGGTCAAAAAGATATTCCCCGGTAATCTCACCTTCCTTGAACCTGACAGCATAGGTATACCGTTCATTACGTATGCCTCTTGCACCCGTCTCCGGATTCTTTCCTGTGGCATCCACCTGACTGTACAGCATATACAGCTGGTATTCCGGCATATCTTCCCTACTACCCAGAATCTGTTTGCTCAGATTACGGGTCTGGACTGAAGAAGGTATCTTGTCCTCCAATCCCATCAGAGACAAAATAGTCGGACAGAAATCCTCCACAGAAAGCAATAACTCCTGATCTACCCTTGGCGAGAGTTTGTCTCCCCAGGAAATCATAAAAGGAACTCTCATTGCTTCTTCATAGAAGATATTTTTCCCGATATTCTCATGCATTCCCATGGAATCCCCATGATCAGAAACAAAGACAACGATTGTATGATCAAACATACCGTTTCGTTTGAGCGCTTCAATGATCCGTCCAAACTGTTCATCTACTCCCGATATGCAGGCATAATAATCAAGCAGACTTTTCTTGAAATAATCAACATACTTCTGATCTGCGTTTCGGAGATGCGGCATTGCGGCTACAACCGAATCAACATTCAATCCTTTATAAAGTTCCTTATAATTGTCGGGCACCAGTTCATAACCCGTATGAGGAGGATTCATGGATACCATCATGGCAAAAGGCTGGTCTGATCCCTTGATACTATCCAGATACTGAATGGCAAGATCGGCCTCATATTCAGGCCCCCACTGATTCACATAATAAAAATCCTCGCGCCCGGCCTGAGAATTCCAGTACATGGGTTTCAGATGCCAGTCGTATGTACCATAAGCCACCCAATAGTCAAAGCCATGTCTTCTGTGAGGAGGACACCATTCATTCCAGGCCATTTCCCCCTTATTGTTGTAGCAGTCGATAAAAGGCTTCACAGGTTTGTCCAAATGCCATTTCCCGATGTATGCAGTATGGTAACCTTCCGAGTGAGTACATCCGACCAGCAAGTCAGGTCTTCCCGCAATTCAACATCCTGTACGGCTGACTCCGACTGACAGTTGGTAATAACTCCATTCTTGTGCGGATAAGCTCCCGAAAGGAACATACCTCTGGCCGGAGATGATACAGGATACCCGCTGACAGCCTGGGTACACACGACTGCTTCTCTGGCAAAAGAATCAAAATGCGGAGTTTTTACCGCTTCCCTCCCTCTGAAACTGAAGGCATCTCCACGAAACTGGTCAGCCATTATGACCAGAAGATTAGGACGTTCATTACCGGAATTATCCGATACGGCAGTTGCCTGGACAGGAAGCTGATACAAAGTGGATGCAATAGCAGCAAAACAGAAATTCGCGTAATTTTTCATGGTATCTAAGTTTTATTTCAGCAAATGTAGCTATTTGAACGATAATACAAAAAATCAAATTGCTTTTTTATCGGGGTTCTACCATACTCCAGATAGTTAATTTTCACAAAAAACAAGAAGGGTGAGAAACTTTTGCTAATTTTGTAAAACGTCTGAAAATACAGAAAACTGACCGGTACTGTTATCCCGACCATAACGCCGGAATGTATCTGATCTTTCCAGACAATGGGGTATGAAAAACTATATGTACAAATCTATTAAATTTATAAACCGAAGTCTATGAAAAAAATCAGTTTCTTATTGTGCCTTAGCATGACTTTCAATAATCTTGCAATAGAACAGGCATCAGCCAAAGAAACAAACAGCTATGAAACATGTTTTGTCTATGAAAACATGGATGAAAACAAGGTCAGTCTTGAAGAAATCGCCAGGGAATTATTCGCCGATCCTCTGTGTACGACACTGAACAAAAAAGTCGGAAAAAGAAAAATCAAGTCTTGCAAAAGCGAAGAGTTAAGAAATCTGGCCACAGCCCTGTATAACAAACAATATGACACTCAATTCCGTGTAAACTCCTTTAAACCGGTCTACAGTCCGGAAGCACTGGGAAAACTGTTGCATATCGGAGACGGTTACAGCACCTACCAGCATATTACAGGTATCGTACTCAAGCCCGGAAAACACATCATCGTTGTCGACGGTCTGAAAGAAGGCAGCAAACTCGGCGTGAAAGTAGCGGATTTGTATGCTCCCAATCAGGGAGACGAAGACTGGAGCCTTCATTTTGAAAGATTCGAACTCAAAAATGGGATTAACGTCATTGAGAAAACTTCCGAATGGACAGGACTTGCCTATATGGATTACTACTTCGACAACCCGGAAAAAGAAAATACGGTTAAGGTACATTTCATCACCGGAGAAGTCAACGGATATTTCGATGCATCCGTAAATACCAACGAAGACTGGGACAGAATGCTTGCCAACGCTGTCTATCCGGTTTTCGATGCAACAGGAAGCAACATACACCTGGCTTACCCGGTAGAGGATCTGAAAAAATATGCACCCGGCCAGGGTAAGGAACTGATTGATGTTTACGAACAGCTGGTGTCCAAGCAACATGAAATCATTGGCTGGAAAAAATACAATCACATCACAAACAATAAAATCTTTGCCCGCGTCAACTACGGATATTACATGTTCCGCGACGGTGATGGCGTAGCCTTCAAGTTCGATACCATGAAACGTGTGGCCGATCCTGTTCACATGCGGACAAAAGACGAAGATGCCTGCTGGGGATTCAGCCATGAAGTGGGACACGTACATCAGCTGCAAACCTATCTCTCATGGGGAGGATTGGGTGAAACCAGCAATAATATCTGTACCAGATATTGTACGCAGGCTTTCGGATACAAGAACAGACTTTCCTCGGCTTTTGCCAATGCCGAAAAGAGTTTCCTGGAAGACAGCAAGGCCGGTACGGTCAGCCCTTCCCGAAGAGCCGGAGGCATGAACGATTCCATCATCTCTTCCTGCAAGGTCAATCCGGACAAAGCTATCAGCTATCTGGAAACAGATGTCTTTGAAAGACTGGTTCCGTTCTGGAAACTGCAATGCTACTTCACTCAAAACGGCTATCCTGACTTCTATCCCGATTTATACGAAAAAATGAGAAACTCCGAAAAAGAACATCCTGAACTGAAAGATCTGGACAGAAGCAGCAACGTGGTTCCATTCCAGCTGAACTTCATCCGGGGAGCTTCCCTACTGGCCGGAAAGAACCTTTATCCTTATTTTGAAAAGTTCGGTTTTTTCCGCATCCTGAAACTTTCATACGGAGATTACGGAGACTACAACTACGAAATGACTACCGAAATGAGAGACCGTTTCAAGAAAGAAATGGAAGAACTGGAAAAACAGCAACTGATCAAACCGCTCACTCCGGAAGAACTCAACGCACTGATTTATGCTAAAGAAAAAGAGTAACTCAAAGTCTAAATACGAACAAACCATGAAACGAATTTTTCCTCTTTTATTGGGAGGCCTGCTGCTGGCAGCTCCCATTCAGGGACAGGAAAAACCCCTCCCTTCATTATATGGCACCGGAGTCTGGAATGCTGATTCACTCGGCAATCACAGAGTGGTGGTTTCCGTTGACCAGCCCTCAGATGCTGTTCTGGCTCTCATCCAATGGCGCCGGAAAGATTTCAATCCGGAAAACAAGGACCTGATCGTCATTGATGCCAAGACCGGAAAGCGCATCACCAACGTATGCCGCTTTCAGATAAACCGGGAAAAAGGTGAGGTCGTCTTTCAGCCGCAAACCGTTCCGGGAGACTATTATATCTATTACCTGAAAAATATTTCTTCAGGAAGCAAATATTATCCGACCGTAACTTATCCGGGATTTGAAGAAACAGCATCTGCCGAATGGAAAAAGGCCAACCGCCTGACAGGAAAAAAGGCTCCCGAACTACCGCAGGCTACCGTCAAGCAATTCCAGGCCATCAATGAATTCCATTCTTTCTACCCGATGGAAGTGATCGCCACTGCCAAAGAAAAAGACAACTTGCTGAAATCCCAACCAGAGGATCCCTATATTCTGTTTACGGAAGACCGGCGTTACCCGATCCGCATGACAACGGATCTGCCCTATAAATGGATAGAGGACCACCGCCATGATTCTTTTGAGGGAACGGCAGACAAAGGAGAATATTACACCTTCCAAATTGGTCTTTGGGCGGCCCGCAAGAATGTCAACCACCTGAAGCTTACCTATTCTGCTCTGGTTAATTCACAAACCGGCGAATCAATCCCCGCTTCTGCATTCACCTGTTTCAACACAGGAGGTGTAGATGTCACCGGAAGTATGTTCGAAAAAGACTGTTCCGTCCCCAAAGGAAAAGTACAGGCCCTGTGGGTAGGAACGATGGTTCCCGAACAGCTGACAGCCGGACAGTATACAGGAACAGTAACCGTTCAGGCTGCAGGAATGAAACCCAAACAGGTAAAAGTGACCCTGAATGTCACTGACAACCTGATTGCCAACCATGGAGACAATGAGCCCTGGAGACATTCGCGCCTGCGCTGGCTGAACTCCCAGATCGGCTTTGATGACGAAGTAATCGCTCCCTATATTCCTCTGAATGTACAGGACAAGACCATTTCACTGCTGGGACGCAAGGTGACTCTTCAGCCCAACGGATTCCCGGCACAGATCACTTCTTATTTCAAAGAAACACTCACCGAAATAGGAACAGAAGGACTGGATATCCTGTCCAGACCGATGGAACTCACAACCGGAGAAAACTGGGAGAACCTGGACTTCACCTATACCAAACGTAAGGCCGGTGCTCTGGGATGGCATGCCACCAATCAGAACAATCAGTTCATTATGAACCTGGACGCCCAGATCGAGTCTGACGGAAACATGGAATACAAGGTGGTACTTATCGCCCGCAAGGATGGTGAAATAAATGACATTGCACTCCGTACCGAACTGGCCCCCAACATTGCACAATATATGATGGGATTGGGAGAAAAAGGCGGCTACTGCCCCCAGAATCTGGACTGGAAATGGGGCGTTGAAAAAAATCAGGATGCCCTGTGGACCGGTAGTGTCAATGGAGGACTGCAACTCCGATTCTATGACGACAAATACGAACGTCCGCTGAATACGAACTTCTACCACGAGAAACCGCTGCACATGCCGGTTTCGTGGTGTAACAACGGCAATGGAGGTATCAAGCTGAGTGCAGCAGGAAAAAACACCCTGATCAATGCTTATTCAGGAAAACGTACAGTTAAAAAAGGTGACCGCCTGTGCTTCTACTTCAACGTACTGATCACTCCGTTCCGTACCATCAATCCCGACAAGCAATGGCAGGACCGCTATTATCACGGATATGACTTCATCGACAAGACTCATGAATTCGGAGCGACCGTAGTCAATATTCATCACGCCAATGCCATCAATCCGTTTATCAACTATCCTTTCCTGCGCACCAGAGAAATGAAAGCTTATATTGACGAAGCTCATGCAAAGAATATGAAAGTGAAGATCTACAATACGGTACGTGAACTTTCAAACAGCTGTACCGAGATCTTTGCCTTGAGAAGCCTCAACGGAGAAATTTTCTCCAAAGGTAAGGGAGGCGGATATTCCTGGCTTCAGGAACACTACGACCAGGATTACATCGCTGCCTGGTTTGCCTATAATGTACAGGATGCTGCGATTGTAAATACCGGAGTGTCCCGCTGGCACAATTACTATATGGAAGGACTGGACTGGCTCGTCAAGAATGTCGGCATCGACGGACTGTACATTGACGACCTGGCTTTCGACCGCATGTCCATGAAACGTGTACGCAAAATTCTGAACCGTACCAACCCCGGTGCCATGATCGACTTGCATTCAGCCAACCAGTTTAACGACAAAGACGGCTTTGCCAACAGTGCAAACCTGTATCTGGAACACTTCCCCTACCTGGACCGCCTGTGGTTCGGTGAATATTTCGACTACGACATGCCGCCCGAGTTCTGGATGGTGGAAGTATCTGGTATCCCCTACGGACTGATGGGAGAAATGCTGTGGGAAGGTGGAAACAAATGGCGCGGAATGCTGTATGGCATGACCGGACGTAACCCGGGATATGGGGTGGACAACCGTCCTCTTTGGAAATTCTGGGATGAGTTTGGAATGAAAGGCAGTGAAATGATCGGTTACTGGGTGAAGGATAACCCGGTCAAGACCGGCAGAGAAAAAACCCTCGCCACCATCTACCGTAAAACCGGAACCAAGACACTGGTCTCACTGGCAACCTGGGAAGACCATGATGTAGATGTTACCCTGCAAATTGACTGGGCTAAACTGGGTCTGGATCCGGCCAAGGTATCTCTGCATGCCCCGGCTATTGAGAACTTCCAGCCCGAAAAGACCTGGAAACCGGGAGACACCGTAACCGTTCCGAAAGGAAAAGGATGGCTTATCGTGATTGAATAACTAAAGGATTCCATCGAATAAAAACCATTTATCACATGAAAAACAGAATACTAACCCTGACAACCTGTGTCTTCTGCCTGGCTCCGCAAGGATTTGCCCAGCATGTATCCGTTCAGGAACAGACAGAGACCCTGAAAACCTATAAATTCTCTGATCCGAATCCGGTAGCAACTCCTTCCAACCTGTTCTACCCCTACTTCCGGTTTGACGGATTTACAGCCAAAGGTGAAAACCGGGAATGGAAAACAGTTGAATTGGAGAATGATTACATCAAAGTTACCCTCTTTCCGGAAGTAGGCGGAAAGATATGGGGAGCCGTGGACAAAACCACCGGTAAAGACTTTATCTACAAGAACGGAGTAGCCAAATTCCGTGATATCGCCATGAGAGGTCCCTGGACCTCCGGCGGTATCGAGTTCAATTTCGGTATCATCGGACACGCTCCCACCTCCAGCACTCCTGTGGATTATTTGGTCAGACAAAAAGATGACGGCAGTGTAAGCTGCTACCTGTTCTCCTACGAATGGCTGACACGCACGGCCTGGACTGTGGAAGTCAATCTGCCTAAGGACAAAGCTTACTTTACAACCCACACCACCTGGTACAACCAGTCCGATGTTGATCAGCCTTATTACCAGTGGATGAATGCCGGATACCGGGTCGGCCAGAAAGCCGAGTTCTGTTATCCGGGCGACCATCTCATCGGACACGGGGGTGAGGTTTCCTCGTTCCCGGTAGATGAAAACAACCGGAACATCGGATGGTATGACTCCAATAATTTCGGCAATTCCAAGTCTTACCACGTTCTGGGATATTACAATGACTATTACGGCATCTACTGGCACGGAGAAGATTTCGGATCCATCCATCATTCCAATTTTGATGAGAAACTGGGTATGAAAATCTTCCTGTGGGGACAGTCCCGTGAAGGAGGTATCTGGGAAGACTTGCTGACCGACCAGAACGGCCAGTACATCGAACTGCAGTCCGGCCGAATGTTCAACCAGCCGGCTTCCAACAGTGCCTACACCCCTTACAAACATCATTCGTTCGCACCTCAGATGACGGATGCATGGACCGAATACTGGTATCCCGTCAAAGGAATCAAAGGAGTGTCCAAGGCCAGCGCCATCGGAGCCTTGCACGTAATGCGTGAAGCTGACGGGCTGAAACTGGCCTTTTCACCGCTGGAAAAACTGTCAACCGATCTCAAGATCTACAAAGACCAGCAGCTGGTGGAAACACTGTCTCTGACTGCCAACGTCATGGAACCGGTCACCCTGACTTCCCTGAAAGGAAAAGACATCCCCGAAGGCCACCTGAAAGTAGTCATCGGAGACAATCTCCTGGTCTACTCGGATAATCCGGAAAACTTCGACCTGAAGCGCCCCATGACCCTTCCCGAAGATTTCAACTGGAATTCTGCTTTCGGACTTTATACCCAGGGAGAACAATGGCTGAACCAGAAAGTATGGGACAAGGCAGAAAGCTACCTGAAGAAATCCCTGAAACAGGATGCCAACTTCTCACCGGCTCTGGTACGCCTTTCCTCCCTCTATTACCGGGAAGGCAGATATCAGGAAATGATTCCCCTGCTGGAACGGGCTTTGGGACTGAATACCTATGACGGAGAAGCCAACTACCTGTACGGACTGGCCAACCGCATGCTGGGCAATGCAACAGAAGCAAAGGCTGCTTTTGCCATCGCCACTTTTTCAGCTTCAGTGCGCACTGCCGCTTACGAACAGCTGGGCGAAATGTATGCCTGCGACCGGAACTGGACCAAAGCCGAACAATATGCAAAGAAGAGTCTGACTTACAATGCCATGAATCTTCATGCCCGTCAGTTGCTGACCATGATTTACAGAAAGACTGGCAGAACAGAACTGGCGAAAGAACAGATCAGCCAGGTGCTGGATCAACTGCCTTTGTATCATGGTCTCCGGTTTGAAGAAGCCTGGCTGTCCGGAAACCATACTCCGGAACAACTTGCTTCATTCGCTTCCCAGATCCGTAATGAACTGCCGGCCGAAACTTTCCTGGAACTGGCAGAATGGTATGAAAGAACCGGATGTGAGGAAGAAGCCATCGCCCTGCTCACCTGTGCCGGAAATCATCCGATAGCCCTGTATCAGAAAGCCTGGCTGCAGAACAGACAAGGAGCAGCTCAGGAAGCCCGGGAAACACTGGAACTGGCCAATGCCCAGTCACCGGATTATATCTTCCCCTTCCGTCCGGAAACCCTGAAGTACCTGGATTGGGCCGAATCACAGTCAGCCAACTGGAAAATCAACTATTACCAGGGACTGATATACTGGACCAATCAGCAGAAGGACAAAGCCATTTTGAAAATGAACCTGTGTGACAATGCAGGCTATGCACCTCTGTATCTGTCGCGCGCACAACTCAAGGAAGGCGAAGCCAGACTGGCAGACCTGATGAAAGCCGAGCAGACAGATCCTTCATGGAGAGCCGGCATGGCCTTGCTGAACTATTATACCGCAGAAAGTAACTGGGACAAGGTGGTAGAAACAGGCAAAAAGTACATCCGGAAATATCCGGACAACTATTACATCGGACTGAAATATGCCAACGGTCTGTGCGAAACCAGACAGTATGGTTCCTGCATTTCCCTGTTGAGCAAGATGCAGGTGTTGCCGAACGAAGGTTCTTATGCCGGCAGAGCCGTATATCGTGCTGCTAACCTCTACCAGGCAATGGATCAGTTCAGCAAACGCCGGTATGATGCAGCCCTGAAATCCATAAAAGCCTCCGAAGAATGGCCGGAAAATCTGGGTGTAGGAAAACCTTACGACGATCAGATAGACAAACGGCTGGAAGATTATCTGGAAGCCAAGGTATATGAAAAGAAAGGAGAAACAGCAAAAGCCCAAACCCTGCTGGACAAAGTATCTTCCCATCCTACTTCGACCCGCAATTTCGAATCAGCGCATTTGCTGACGGCACTGGCTTTGCGTGACACAGGCAAACAGGCAGAAGCCGACAAGCTGGTTGCCTCCTGGAAAAAGGATTTCCCGGAAAGCAAACCGGCACAATGGTGTGCTGCCGTTTATCATGGAAACATGGACCAGGCCAGAGAACTGCTGAGCAGCAGATATGCTTCCAACGAGACTACTCCCTGGGAAACCGGTTACCGGGATACAAACTTTGACCTGATCGCAAGACTGTTCAAATAATTCTGCCCAACCGGACTGCTGTAACTCTGTCCGGTTACCAGACAAGAAGGAGGCCCCAAAATCATGTTTACTCCGGACATTAAAGATTTTGGGGCCTTCCCTTTCTTGAAAAAGCCCCGCAGATTTCTGATTTTTTTCTGAGAAAAAGTAGCGAAAGAATCTGATAATCAGACAAGATACAAATTTCTCAGAAATCCGCGCGGCCCCCTGTCATTGTTTTTCGGACATATTCTCTTTACCTTTGCTCAAGTATAAATTCAAAGGAATATGACAAGAAAAAACCTATTAAGAAAAGCATTATCCGGACTGTTGATTCTGACATTGGCCGGATGTCATCCGGGGAAAGAAAAAACGCAGGAAAAATGCCAGACTCTCCAGATAGAAACGGAAACGGCAGCCGGCAGTATCCGCCTGTCAGAAGTGGCAAACGGCTCACTGGTTGTTCTGCCCACCTCCGATTCATTACTGCTCAGTGAAATAAACCAGATTCATCTGAAAAAAGATTTTCTATATGTAGCGGATCCGTCTGCCGTATATAAATTTTCTTTATCCGGAGAATGTCTCGGCGCAATCCACCGCCAGGGAACAGGACCGGAAGAATATGCAAACGTAAGTGATTTTCAGACCGACGGTGAGCATGTGTGGGTATTGAGCCGCAACACGCAATGCATAAACAGCTATTCATGGGACAACAGCTGTACCAGCCGCATCAATTTGGACCTCTGGATGGAAAACATCTGTCTGACAGACAGCAATACCCTATACATTTATACAGGCAATGACATGAGCAAGGATAACCGGTTCCAGCTTCATGCCTTGTCACTGAGTGATTCAAGCTCCAAGCATCACTTCCTGCCTGTTGACAAGGCCAAAGCCCAATATCTGTTTGTAAAGTCAAAGAACATTTTCCAGCAGAACGGATCGCACACCTACTTTACCCAGCTGTTCAACGACACCGTCTACAACCTGAACGCTGCAGCCTGTACCCCTGCATTTGCACTGGACTTCTCAGGCAAGAATATTCCGTCTTCTTTCTACAACCAGCCCTATGAACACATCATGGAGTTCTTTGAGAAACTGCATCAGGAAGACCGCTTTGCATACGGAACAGACTGTTTTCTGGAAACAGACAAAAACTACTGGGCCGGCTATTTCTACAAAAAGCAATACCGGATGTCCATCCTTCCCAAATCAGCTGACGGAAAGCAAATCTGTTTCGGTACACTTCTGGTTGACCAGCTGTATGATTATCCGGTCAATCTGACGGATGTAACATTGTTTGTCCAGGATAACGGACAGATCGTCCTTCCTTTACAGCCAGACGACATCATGGAATATGGCCGCACGCATTTATCCCCGTCCCAGCAACAGGAACTTGCAGACAAGCTTCACTATACAGACGACCAGAATCCGGTGCAGCTGCTCATCCGGGCCATCTGAACCGAAACTTCATCCATTCGTACAACCTAAAAAAACAAATTCTATGAAATCAATACAACGCAACACACTCCTCATCATATTTATGGTCTTGACGGTATGTCTTCCCTCATGCAAACAGGAAGGAACCGGTGAGAAATGGCAAAAACAACGGAATGAAAAAACAGATGTCAGAAACCGGATCCGGGAAATCAGTATGGAAGACGTACTGATCGGAGCCATGGCCAAACCTTATGTTTTCGATGATTATCTCATCATAGCTGACTACCGCTCCATGGAGAAAATGGTACACATCTTCAACAAGAACACATTTGCTCCCTTATGCAGTTTCGGAGATCCCGGACAGGGCCCCAAAGAAATAACCGTCCTCGGAACAGTGGCATGGAATCCGGAGAAGCGGGAACTGTACGTGACGGATCACGGCCAGCTCCGCATTCTCGGCTATCAACTGGACAGCCTGCTCCAGAATCCCGGATACGAACCATTTGTCAAGCTGAAACTGAACGGTATGAACTTCCCGAACGATTATTGCTACATCAACGATACACTGGCTTACGGCTCTTTCATCCAGCCCACCTCCTCTTCCACTTTCCTGCAGACCAGCGGCAAATGGAACATGCAGACGGGAGAAATCAAGCTCACGGCCTACACCCATCCGGCCGACCAGAAAAAACGTATCAGTTACGCCGTTTCTCCAGCCAGCCAGACGCTGGTGGAATGCAATGGCAGATATGATCTGATCAGCCTCTACAACCTGGAAGGCGAACTGCAATGCAATGTCTACGGTCCCAACTGGGATGAAAGCGGAGACAGAAAAAAACATTTCTCACAGGTTCAGATCTGCGGAGACAAGATCATAGCCTTATACTCGGGACAAGACTGGAACAAAGGCAATCTGGGGGAAATATTTCATGTGTTCAACATGAAAGGCGACTATCTGAAAACCCTGGTTGTAGGCCGTCCCATCAACTACTTCTGCTACGATAAAGACAACAACCGGATCATCATGAATCTGGACGATGAAATCCAGTTTGCTTATCTGGATCTGGAAGGGTTATTGTGAAAAGTATGACAGAAAAAATGATTATGCTTTGCTGTATCCATTTAAGTTAGTCCCTGTTTAAGAATAGATTGCAAAACTCATTCAGTTGCTGCTGCATGCGTTCCTGTGGAATGAGAATGCGCTTATATTCAGCAATCATGGTAGGGCTCATGCTTCTGCTCATGGCATATTCTACTACTACCCGGTCTGCTTCCGGACAGAGTATAATACCGATAGAAGGGTTCTCGTTAGACCGTTTAACATCCCGATCGAGTGCTTCCAAATAGAATTCCAACTGTCCAAGATCACGAGGATGGAACTTCGTCTTTTTCAATTCCACAGCAACTAATGCCTGTAAGCCACGATGAAAGAATAATAGATCAGCCTTGAATGTAGATGTTCCTATATTAAGACGATATTCCTGATCCATGAATATAAAGTCTTTTCCAAGTTCAAGAATAAACTGCTTCATATGTTCTATCAGGCCATTTTTTAGCTTTGTTTCGCTATGCTTTTTCGGCAGATTAAGAAAATCTACGAACAGGGTGTCTTTGAACATGACCGGCGCATTAGGATATCTTTCCAGTAATCCTTTTGCATATTGTCCTTGCTTCCTAATAATCCTGCATAAGTCTGATTGGAAATGCAACGTTGGAGCTCTCGTTTTACTAAATGCTCTTTATTGGCATAGAGTATATAAAACAACCGTTCTTCGTCGCTTTTACATCGGCATAATATTTCTATATGATTAGTCAAACTCGTTAACTCCAATATCTTAGGCATTTGTCCAATTGCTGGCTGGACAAATTGTGCAGTTTTTGGCTGCACAATTACAGGTATTTTCTGTTTATGGTCGCTCGCTTCAATTTGTGCAGTTTTTGGCTGCACAAATTCAGTATTCAAATATTGTCTTATTGTTGCTATGAACGTTTCTGATGAATACTCATCATAGAACATTACCATATTGTAAATATTTCTTTTGCTATATCCTTTGATGTCAGGGCGTTGGGAACGTATATATTCAGACAGTTGCGAAACAACCTTGCTTCCCCATTCTTCGCTCTTCAGTTTAGCAGATACATATCCACCTACATGCCATGCTGTGAGTAGCAGCTCTTCATTGACGGCTCTTGAAGCATTACTTTTATGTTGGAGAATAATATCTATGATTTCTCCGAATTGCTGTTCTATTGATATTGCGATGTCGTTATTTTTCATACGCTTAATCTTAATTTATGTTTGCAAGCAGCTTCTCAAGTTCTGCTACTGCTGAACTAATAGTTATACTTTTCTCTTTTATTTCAGCCATCAACTCTGCCAAGGAGTGGTCATAAGATCTATCTTTTGCCTTGCTTTTTCTTCTGGTATCATAATTCCGATCAAACTGCCTTTCTTTTATTTAATTTTGTTCCTAGATGCAATTATATTACGCAAATATAAGGAATTATATTCCAAATCTCAATTTGTTTTCTCATTTTTACTGAGAAGTCAGTAATCCAGCTCTTCAGGCTAAAACATATGGTCATTGAAGCTGGATTATGCGGTCATTAAGGCTTCATTATGCGTTCGTTACAACTGAATTGTGCAGTCGTTTCAGCTGAATTGTACGGTTCCTTCTCCAGTACCACAAAGTGGTTAAACCTGACATGGGAAAAGGTGTTTCAAAGGTTTATAGATATATTTTGCAATAATACTTGAAACAACGGAAACCACTGGAGCGCAACAGGATTAGAATAACCATAATTAATGTAGATTGCCGGATTGTGTTCCAACTTGTCAGCTTATTGCCCGACCGATTACTTAAATGAATCCAATGAAGATTTTAAGGAAAGGATGCAATGGTTCGTTGATGCCAAATTCGGAATGTTCGCTCATCTTTGCCTCTACAACAGTCTGGGAGACATATATAATGGAAATACCACTACTGTCCCGTTAAAAAAGGGAATTGGTCTTTGAAATAATTGAAATATAGTCTTTTACAAGCATTTTTAAGGT
>ERZ791716.1012-NODE-1012-length-14466-cov-1.900076_pt1 | contig 14466 bp, 10 predicted proteins | sample MGYA00510049_ERZ791716 | MGnify/ENA primary metagenome ERZ791716 (study PRJEB30046, sample SAMN00715135) | human gut metagenome | study: EMG produced TPA metagenomics assembly of the A metagenome-wide association study of gut microbiota in type 2... | reverse complement strand
GAACAAAATGCGCGCAAAAATCATAAAAAATCATATTTTTTGATGATTGTCGCGTTTACAATCCTTTTTTTGACGGCAATCGGATGCCAAAAGGAGGTTGATACAAGCTTAGAAGCACAGTCTTCTATAGTGGAGTATACATGTATTTCAGATTCTGACAGTGATAAAAGCTTTTATGTGATTTTAAAGAATTACCATGGAGTCTACTGGGAGACGGTGATAGAGGGCGTATCAAAAGCGGCAAATGAAATAGATGCATCTGTATATCTTGGCGGAATCGACAATGAGACTGATATTGAAGGCCAGATTGAATTGATAGATGAAGCAATAGAAAGCGGTGCGAGTGGAATTTTGCTTGCACCGGCAAACTCGGATGAGCTTGTGGAAAGCTGTAAAAAAGCAAGGGAGAGTGGGATATATGTGGCATTGATTGATTCCTCCATTAATCAATGCGAATTTGATGCCTGCTATATGACAGATAATGTAAATGCAGGACAGATGGCGGCAAAGGAAATGCTTGGCTTATTAAAGGAAGCAGGCAATTTGCCGTCAGAGGAGCTTAAAGTAGGCATTATGCTGTCATCTGATACATCACAGGCGATGGTAAATCGCGTATCAGGTTTTTTAGAATACTGGTCTGGGCATTCACCAGAAAAATGGGAGATTGCACAGGACATTTACTTAAACGGCGGTAATGTAGAAAAAGCGCAGTCTGATGCGAGTAAGCTTATTGATCAGCATGAAAACCTAAAAGGTATTTTTGGGTGTAACAATACATCAACCATCGGCATAGCAGGTGAGCTTTTAGAAGAAAATAGAAAAGATATTGTTTTAGTTGGTTTTGATATGGCAGATATTACGGTTCAGATCATTCAAAATCCGGATTATTTTGCAGGAACACTTATGCAGAGGCAGGATCAAATGGGGTATCTTGGTCTTACTGCTTTATATGATTTTGTAAGTGGAGGTAGGTATGAACAAAAGTATTTTGATACTGGAGTGGTACTGATTGATGCGGATTATCTTAGTGGGAGGGAATGACCGTGAATGATCGAAGAAAGAGCAAAAAAAAGAGAAGAGGAATGCTCGTATTATATCTAGTAGTGTGTACTGCTGTAATTGTAATAGCCTATTTTCATCTAACGAAGATTGCAAAGGATTATAATACAGAGTATTTGGAGTTAATCAGTGGATTATATGCTGAAAAGATGAATGAAACTATAGATTATCTTCAAAGCTATGCAAAGGAAAATGTCAAAACAGTACGAAATATAGAGGAAAAAGAGCCTGGGGAGATATTAGCGCGTTTGGAGCGCGATCTTGATCAGACTGTTTTTTGTGATATAGGTTTTTTTGTGAAAGACGGTGAGATCTATGGCGATGCCTGTGCGGTGGCTGATCTTAAAAAGAATGGATTAGATGAACAGGTAAAAAAAGCAGAAGAATCATTTATTTCTGAACCATATCAGTCAAGCAAGAATGGTGGTATGGTTATGACGGTTGTTGCTATGGCGCCAGATGATGACAGAATAGATGCACTTTATGTATCTGTTATGATAGAAAATTTAAAAAAGCTTGGGATTTATGAGCTTTTGCAGGGCAAAGTCAGCGTTCATCTGCTAAAGGCAGATTCGGAAAATTATATTACATGTATTAGCGGTAAAGAATCAACATCAGGTATATGGAATAATCTGCTTCTTCAGCAAAAATATTTTAGCTATTACGATGGATATTCTTACAATGATTGGGTGCTTGATATGCGCATGGGGGTAAAAGAAGGCAGATTTACAGCAAATGTCAGCGGCGAGGACGCAACTATTTCATATCGAAGTATTTCGAGTATGCCGGGATGGTATATTATAGTACAGCTGGCAAATAAAAAAATTTCTAATATTACACAGTATTTTTCTGCTTGGGGTGTTGTGTATGGAAGCATTCTTATGTTATTTACGATATTGTATATGCTGACAATTCTTCTTATGGAAAAGAAGGATAAGGAAATATATAAAGGGTTGTCTGATACTGATGCACTCACAGGGCTTTTTAACCGCAGAGCATTTCAGACAGCTGTGGATGAAACCCTTTTAAAGAGGATATCGGGCGTTTTTATTTTTATTGATGTGGATAACTTTAAGGATTATAATGATAAGTATGGTCACGCTAATGGAGATTTGTGCCTGAAGCATTTTGCAGCTACTATGAAAAAATGTTTCCCTAAGGATAGTATTCTTGGCCGCTATGGAGGCGATGAGTTTGTTGTTTACATAAAGAATGCTGCGTCAGATGATGCTCATAGATATATGGACGAATTTCAAAGAGAAATTTCTCATTTGATGATGTCGGGCGGTGAGCATGTCATGGTGTCTGCCAGTGCAGGAGGAGTAGCCTTTATTGGCGAAGGAGAGGATTTTGTTTCTCTGTGCAGAAGTGCGGACAACATGCTCTACGATGTGAAACGAAATGGAAAAGGCACTTTTAAAATGAAGGGTGCGAAGTAAGAGGATAAGAAATTAAGGAAATTAAGAGACTAAAGAAATTAAGAACCCTAAGAGATTAAGAAATCTAAAAGATTAACAGACGTAAATTTAATGGAGAACATATGGAAAAACGGACAGGAATTTCCCTTCATGGAAATGTTGATATTAGTTATGTAAAGAGTTTTGAACTGCACGACATGGCAGTGCAGCATTATCATGAAGGATTTGAGATTTATTTTCAGGTAGATGGAAACCGCTTTTTCTTTTTGAAAGATAAGCAATATCTTTTAAAGAGGGGAGATATCGTTGTTTTGCTTCCATATGAACTCCATTATGGGGCAAGTGCGCAGCAGACGTACTATGAGCGGTATACGGTTAATTTTAAGGAAGCCTATTTTGAAACAGTTCTGGGCAATGAGGGAAAGCGTCTGCTTTTAAAGCTTCATGCAGGTGTGATGACACTGACAAAAGAACAGACAATACAAATGGAAGCGTTATTTCAAGATTTGTACAGCCGCAAAAAGAAAAAAAGTGTGTTGGACGAGAAGATTTTTTGTTGTGAGCTTGTGTTAATTCTTTCGCGAATTGTTGATTTTTGCAAGGAGCAGGAAACACAGGCGCACCGCCTTCCGAGTACGCTTACTTGTACGATTGACTATATAAACGATAATTGCGAAAAAAAGCTTACCTTGGATGAAATCGCAGAACAGTCCCATCTTGACAAATATTATCTGAGTCATTTATTTAAAAAGAATATGGGTGTTTCTGTTATGAATTATCTTACACATGTCAGAGCACAAAAAGCATACCATTATTTAAATCTGCCTAATATGAGTGTAGAACAGGTGGCTCAGAAGTCGGGATTCGCCAATTATGGGGCGATGGAGCGGGCATTCGAGAAAATTTATGCAGCTACGCCTATGCAGATTAAACAAAAAGAGAAAAATGAAAAAGCGAAAAGCCAAAAAAACTAAAACAAAAAAGCGAAAAGTAAAAAAAGATTAGAATAAAAAAGATCAAAACAAAAAAAGATGAAGACGAAAAATTGAAAGCAGGAAAGACAATAAAGAGAGAAAAAATAGCATAAAAAAGCAACAAATAAAGAAAAAAGTCCCCCTAAAAAATGATAACATGAAACCAGTCAAATAAAACAGGATGCAATCTTTCGGCAAATGAAATCGGGAAAAGTAGGAACGCTGAAAGAAAAGGCTACTGTAATTAGGGAGGTTTTCATGTGCAATAATTTTAAAATAACTGATTTTGCTGCCATACAAATGGCAGTTGATGCATGTGCAGCGGCTGGAGGTGGAACTGTTCTTATCCCGGAGGGCGAATGGCACACAGGGCCAATCCGCTTAAAAAGCCATGTTCATATCCAATTCGAGATAGGTGCAAAGCTTGTTTTCAGTGGTGCATTTGAGGAGTATCTTCCGGCAGTGTTTACCCGGTGGGAGGGAATTGAATGCTATAATTATTCGCCTCTTATCTATGCATTTCGGTGTGAGGATATCAACATAATCGGTGATGGTGTACTCTATGGAAATGGAGAGAAGTGGTGGCCATGGAAAAAACTTCAGCAGGAAGCCGCGAATGAGTTGTGCTATGCACAGGCAAATGGAATGCCAGTCGAAAAGCGAATCTACGCAACCGAAAAGGCAGCGCTTCGCCCTTCGTTTATCCAATTTATTCATTGTCAGGATATTGTTCTGTCCGACTTTACGATACAGGATGGCCCACAGTGGACGATTCATCCGGTGTACTGCGACCATGTAATCGTGCGAAATGTAACTGTTCTTTCAAAAGGACCAAATACAGATGGACTGAACCCGGATTCCTGTAATGATGTCCTGATCGAAGGCTGTCATTTTGAGACAGGTGACGACTGCATCGCAATCAATGCCGGTATGAATGAGGATGGTTGGCGAGTGGGACGTGTGTGTAAAAACATTACCATCAGAAACTGTACGATGAATGGTGGCCATGGTGGCGTCGTAATCGGAAGTGCGATATCAGGTGGCGTTGAAAATGTTCATGTATCGAATTGCATCATTAAAAATACGATGCAGGGCATCCGAATAAAGACAATGCGTGGCAGAGGTGGATTTATCAAAAATGCGATGTTTTCCGATATTGAGATCAATGAGGTATCCGATCAGGCGATACAGATCAATTCTTTCTATGAATTCAGCACAGTAAAACCGCTGACCAATACGCCATCAGAACTGACCGATATCACAATCGAGCGTGTACATGGTTGTGGTGCAGGCAGTGCGATTGAAATCAAAGGATTGCCAGAAAAGTCACTGAAGAATATTGTGTTAAAGGATATTGATTTAACGGCAAAAAAGGGAATAACGGTACTGGATACCGACAGTATTCAGATTGAAAATGTGAGAGTGGAACAAGAATAATGTAAGAGCAAAAGTAAGATGAGAGTAAAGTGAGAATAAGATAAGAATAGCGTTCGAATAAAAGAAAAATACAGTAAAAATAAAGCGAAAATATAGGAGGAAAAATATGCTGCGCTTATTTAAAACACATGAAGTTCGACCATGTACAGAGTTAGAAGGGCTCTGGGATTTTACAATGGAAGGAAATGAGAAACAATATCGGATGATGGTTCCAGGATGCATTGAACAACATCCAGATTTCTTGGATAAAAGAGGAATTGGCTGCTATACAAGAAAAATTGAAGTAGCACAGGATGGAAATCTTCGCTTTGAGTTTAAGGGAGTGAGCCATACAGCAGATGTCTACTTAGATAATGAAAAACTGGTTCATCATTACAATGCATTTACTCCATTTTCTGCAATCGCAAAGAATGTTCAGGCCGGAGTACATGAGTTAAAGGTGTATGTAGACAATCGTTTTACGCCGGAATCTGCCCTGCATGTTCCAAATGATTATTATACGTATGGCGGCATCACAAGACCAGTGGCAGTTGAACAGCTTAAGGATGTTTATATTAAAAATGTGCAGTTTGAGCCAATATATCAGGAAATGGGTGGTTGGAAAGCTCGAATCCGAATTATACTTTCAAATATATCGAAGGAAAAACATAGTGTGTCGCTTAGAGCGGTTCTTGCTCCGGATTGTTTGTATGAGGAAGATGGAACTCGTATGAATTTTCTAGACAAGAAGATGGGCGAAGCCCAAAATGTGAAAGAACTTTCCTGTTGCAAAACAATTGCAGCGGAAGAGGAATTGGTGTTTGAGACAGAGGCATTTTTTGACGGTATTCAGCCGTGGAGCAGTAAATATCCGAATTTATATCTATTTAAACTTATTCTTTCAATGAGCGGACGACCAGAAGATGATTACATAGACCGTGTTGGTTTTCGAGAGGTCCGCATTGTAAGGAAAAGATATTCTTGTAAACGGGGAGAAAATTTATTTGAAGGGTTTTAACCGTCATGAGGATTATGCGACAGTTGGATGCGCAATTCCATTCCAGTTAATGGTTCAGGACATGGATTTGATGCAGGAAATGAATGCAAATGCGGTGCGCACCTGCCATTACCCAAATGACGAGCGTTTTCTTGACCTTTGTGATGAGCGTGGGATGTATGTATGGGAAGAAAATCATGCAAGAGGCTTTGGCCTTGAGCGGATGCAAAATCCAAACTTTGATGTACAGTGTCGCGATTGTATTGATGAGATGATAGGCAACCATTTTAATCATCCATCCATCATTATCTGGGGAATTTTAAATGAATGTGCAAGTGAGACAGAAGAAGGAAGAGAAAAATATGCAAGACAATATGCGCAGATTCGTAGTCTCGATTCATCAAGACCGACTACATCGGCGACCTGCCGTCATTTAAAGGATATTTGTCTTGATTTGCCTGATATCGTGTCATTCAATATGTATTCGGGCTGGTACAAGGATGTTTCCATTGAGGAGACAAATGAAAGAGAGCTTGACTGGATTCAGAAAAGCGGTGGCAATGGCAAGCCTGTTATCGTCAGTGAATTTGGAGCGGCGGCAATTTATGGTTTCCGTGATCGGTCTCATTGTAAATGGAGTGAGGAAAGACAAGCCGATATCATTCGGGAAAACCTTGAGGTTTATATGAAAAATGAAGCAATCTGTGGCGTGTTTGTATGGCAGTTTGCAGATTGCCGTGTGACAGAGGAGGAATGGTTTTCCACGAGAGCACGCTGCCATAACAATAAAGGTGTTGTGGACGAGTATCGCAGACCAAAGTTCGCGTTTGATACAGTAAAAGAAATGTTTCAATCAAAATAATGGTTGAAAAAGCTGCTCTGGTAAATTTTCATCTGCTGTGCTATACTTTTTTTGTTGCCGTTTGTGTGTTGCAAGGCATGAAATTTTTCAAAGGGGATAGAAAGAGTATGAAGATAGAAATGAAAATGGAGATATGCGACATTGTCAAACAATTCTGCAATGAAGAACCCAAATCCATCGAGATCATTGATACAAGCCGCGGTGATGCTGATTTCAGAGAGGTGATTCTGGCAGAGGGAGCATCGGGACAAAAATATGTAATCAAGCTTGCGGATAATGATTTCACATTTCCAGAGAAAATTGAGATGTGGAAAAGGACCGTCGAAGCGTATCGCAGTCTTGGCTATTATTGTCCACGTATTTTTCACGATAGGACAGGGCAGTTTCCAAAAATTTCATATAAGGGTCATAATTGTGTTGCGTATCGAGAGGAGTATGCACCATATAGGTGTGTGCAGGAGCGAGGCCCCAAAATGACATATGAAACCACTTATCTGACGGATATATGGATTATGACGGCGAAAATAGCAGGAAAATACTTAGATTATGGAAAGTATCCGTCTGGCTATTGCCTGTTTGACACATTTTGCCCGAGCGATGAGGTGGACGAGGTCTTAGAAAATGCACTCAGCTGGAAAGAATATGCCGAGACGCTGCCGGAAGAGTTTACCGAACAGGTACAGCAAATTTGGCAGCTGTGGATGAAAAACAGAAGGGAGTTGGAGCAGATTTATCATACGCTTCCTACTTCTGTTTTTCAGGCTGATTTAAATCCAACGAATCTGTTGATTGACGAAAATGGAAAATTCGTTGGTGTATATGACTTTAATCTTTGCGGAAAAGATGTGTTCTTAAACTACCTGTTTCGAGAAATTTACGGCGAAGACTTTGAACCGGAAATTTCTCGAATTAAGGAAATGCTTCAGGTGGTCAGCAAGTATTACATATTTTCCGAAAGCGAAAAGAAGGCGGCGCTTATGCTGTATCGCTGCATTAAGCCTTTGTGGTTTACAAAGCTGCACAAGCTAAAAAGTCTGGAAGGTAATACCGAGGCGATAAAAAAGCATCTTGATGAGACACAGAAGAGCCTCACAGAGGAGATTGATTTTTCAGCATATATGTCTTATACAGGAAACTGAAAAATTAAGAAGAAATCAAGAAAATCGAAAAGAAAAATCGAGAAAAACCAGAAAGAAAAAATCGAAAAAGAATCAAGAAAAAATCAAGAAAGAGAGAAAGGCACTATCATGGAACTACAAAAAGGAAGACCAAAAGACACAGCGGGCAGACTGGAAAAAGAAATTCGCACCTATGATTTGTTAGATAAATTAGGTGTAGCATATGAGCGTGTCGATCATGCGCCAGCCATGACAATGGAGGTTTGCCAGGAAATCGACAAGGTATTGCAGGCAACAATCTGTAAAAATCTTTTCCTGTGCAATCGTCAGGAAACCAAGTTTTATTTATTGATGATTCCAGATACAAAGGTATTCCACACAAAGGATTTGTCCGCCCAAATTAATTCATCACGCTTATCCTTTGCAAAGCCCGAGTACATGGAAAAATTTCTTGATATTACACCGGGTTCTGTCAGTGTATTAGGATTGATGAACGATACCGAAAATCACGTTCAGCTCTTAATTGATGAAGATGTATTAAAGGGTGAATTTATCGGATGCCATCCGTGCATTAATACATCCAGCATTCGTTTTCACACATCGGATTTGGTTGAGAAAGTGCTTCCTGCGGTGAATCATGAATTTATAAAGGTGAAGCTATAACAAAAGAAAGATCAAGGCAAAATATTTAACGATTTATTCTAAGAGTGATATGGAGGCAACGCTTGTTACGACAGCGCTGCCTCCTTTTTAGAAAACTTATTCTTTTAAATACCAAACATTTCCTTGCAAATTGTCTTTCCACATGTTGTTTTGAAAATGGTATGATAAGCTTTTAAAGTAGCCTCTTTCGATAAATCGCTTTCCATAATATTAACAAGAAAATCAGCTTCTACCAATATCTGATAATCAATTTCATTAATATTATTATATTTCTTTAAAATTGGTTCTACAGAAAAGACATTATTTTTTTCATCAATATTTATTATATAATATTTATTAGCTATAAATTTATTTTTTAGTGTTTGTGTCATAAATCCATAAACAATATATTGATTGTTTTTATTATTTTCTATTAATTTAGCATCTAGTATATTAAAGCTTACATTTTCAGTTACATTATCAACATATGAATATACATTATTTTTCGTTATATTATTTTTATTTATATAATTTTCACTTAATAAATCATATATTCTTCCTTTTATATAGTCATCTCCAACAGACTTTACATTTTCACCTTTTTCATTCACAGTATAATATGCAGTATTATTTTTATTTAAAACTTCAAAATATTGTGAAATACATTTTTGAATTGTATAATAACTTGTTGTTGTTATATCACTTCTATTATCTTCTGATGTCTCACTAACAACTTCAACATTATTACTGTATATCTTATTGCCTTCATTTTTATTTTTTTTATTAATTATTAAAAGCACTATACCTATTATTAAGATTAAAATAATTATACTTATTATTAAAGTTTTTATTTTTTTCAATTTTAATCATTCCTTTTTATCTAGTTTTCCGCATATAATGCACTCTTTGATATTCCTACAATATCATCTACATTAGCCCATCCATTTGTTGTTGTACTTCCTGGATCTGAAACATAAACTTCACCAGATGAATTTATATCTAATACAGCAATAAAATGTTGTCCGTAATATTTAGTTGCTCCACCAGCTTTCAAAGTACCTGAAATTTCTACCACTACTGGTTTTCCGTTTTTCAAATGTTCTGTAATTTTGTCTGCTGTTGCTTCTCCACTTGAGCATTGTACTCCATATTCTGTAAAATGATTTGCTAAATAATTATGTCCAGCTAAACTTCCAGGATTAACATCTTTTCCATAACCTGTTAATACTATTGAAATTGATGTAATTGAACATCCTATAGAACTAATGCTTTCACCATATGGCATATACAATGTATCTTTATATGAACCTTCATATTGCTTATATTCCTTAAATTTTTTTCCGGAATTAGCTTCATATATTGACGTATAACCATCTCCATCACTTACAGATGTTGATGAACCACTTGGTTTTGTTTTTCCTTTAAATTCTTCATAATATTTTTTTGATTTTTCTAATCTAGAACTATAGCTTGCTTTGCTTGAAGGAGATTCAAAAAATCTCATAAAATATAATGTTGCATCATCTATAGTTGTAGAATTAGCCCAATCTTCGTTGGTTGAAGTTATATTCTCTTCACTAATATATCCCGCTGTTCTTTGATTTGAATAATCTGCTGCTGGACCTTGTCCACTAATTTCTGCAACTAAAAATTCTACTTGAGTATCTTCATCACTCCAATTTACTCCCTTAGATTTTGCATATTCTTGTAATTGAGTTTTTCTTCCAAAACTCCATTGAATTAATCCTATACCTTCTCCAGAACCACCTTCTATCGCATTTGGATCAAATCCACCAGACTCATAATCTATATTTCCCATAGCTCCTGCTACAGCAATTTCACTATATCCTACATCTCTTAATGCAAACCATACTTTTTCTTGAATAGTCCCTCCATAAATTCCTGTACTAGTATTAAATGAACTTGGTGCATATTCACTAAAATCAAATGACATAACTCCTGTATATACACCTGTTGCCTTATAAATAAGATAGTCTGTAATATCTACCATATTAGCTGTTTTAGGATTATTTTCCATTAAATCTTTTAACCATGAGGCTATAAGCATTTCCTTAATTGAACTTTTTCTAAATAATGTAACAAACTTTTGCTCATTTCCTTTTATCTCAGATTCACCTGCTTTATACTCATTAGAAACAGTCTCTGTATCTGTTGTTACTTTTGTTGTAATAGTTTTTTGATAATTTTTTGTAATTTCTTTTTCTCGTTCAGCTTTTTTTCCTTTGTCATCTATATATGTTTCCTTTATCGTTTCTGTTTCTGACCACTCTTCAGTATTCACACTTGTAGATTCTGATGATGTATTACTTTCCTTTACAGTACCATTTGCTTTTGCATTTTTTGAATTTTGTTCTAATAATAATTTATTGTCAAATTTAACAAACCATGTATCTGCATATATTAATTCTATTTTAGGAGATGTACTTTCAGTCACTTTTACCTGATTATCAACCTCGTGCAAATCTTCACTTTTACTTGCTACATCAATTGAATAATCACCATTATCATCTTGTTGTTTAGTTTCTGTTTCTTCATTTGTTGTTGTTTCAACTCTTGTTGTAGTAACATTATCTTCTATCATTATTACAAATTCACTATTAAGTGCAAGTTGTCCTAACTCATATGCAAATTCAGCACTCTCTGTATCAATGTACCAAAATAACATATATTCCATAGGCATTGTATATTTACTCATAATACTTTTATAATCTAACGCTGTATTATTTTTTGTAACTGTTATTTCATCACCTGAATAGCTCCAAGTTGCTGTAATAAGTTTAAAATTCGAATCTAGTGAAAATTCTTGTAATGCTTTTTTAGGATCATCTGTTAAATCTTTTTCGAATTGTTCTAATGGTACATATTTCAGATCTACAACTGTTGATGTTATTGTACTAGATATACTTTCAGTTCCATCTATCATTGTTCCATAGCCTTTATTTTCTATATTATAATACTCTAAAATACCGTTTACTACACCTTTAGCATATAATTGCAATCCTAAGTCTTGGCTTATTATTGCATAATCTTTTGTTGATGATAAATATCCTCCATTTATTGTTAAGGAAACAAAACTATCATCTTTTGTTCCTAAAGTATTTGTTGTATCAGTTTGGTCAGAACTACTTTTGTTTAATTCCATACTACCAGAAACAGCTTCTTTTAAAATATTTCCCAATTTCTTACTATCTTCTGATCCACCATCCTGATTATATGAAATTGAAACCCCACTTTCATTTTCATATTTAGTTCCATCTCCAGAACTATTAAACGCAATTCCTATTAATGCATCAACCTCTTCATCCCTTGCTTTTTGAAGTCTTCCATCATCAGAAACATTTGGATCAGCTTCAGTACTTCCTATTTGAATCACTTCAACATTTCCATAAATGCTAAATGCTTGCTCTATATATTTTGCTACTTTTACTGTTAACTCTTCTTCACTTAATTGTTTTTCATTGTTTTGAGGTGTTGGAGATTTTGCTCCAGGATTATCAGTAGAATATGCTGCCATTATTCCTATTTTATAAACTTTTTCTTCGTCAGTTACTTGACCTACAGTATCTGTGCCAGAAAATGTTACATTTTGTTTGGTTGTCTCTCCACCTGATGTATTTTTTATCTCTCCATAACTTTTATCTGGAGTAATTCTCCTAATCTTTACAGCTCCTTGAAATTGATTTACCCCTTCTGCCTTTCCACCAAGATTAGGATATTGAGTTACTAGCTCAGCTTTTACCATTTGCTTTAAATCCTTTGTTAAAGGTACTACTGTTTTAGGCGTAGAATTTAATTCTTTAATTACATTGTCAAATTTTTCATCAGCATCATCTTTAAATGCTAAATAATAACCATTTTTTTCATCTCCTTTAATTTCAACTAAAGAAGTAAAATCTTGTGACATTGTATCTGAGACCACACCTGAATTTAATAATGCTGCATAAATAATTTCAGTAGTGTCTTCTCCTTCAAATAATTCTATAAGCCAATTAAATCCAACACAAATTACAGTTGTTAAAAGTATCATAGGTAATATTTTTGCCAAAAGAAATGAATAAATCACTGTCAATTTAGTAAGAACTGCATTTTTTACTTTCTTTACAGCCTTCTTTTTTACAGCTCTTGCCACATCTTGAGCAACATCATTTGCTTTTTTCTCTCCATTTTCTTCCAAAACTATCACCTCTTTTATGTAATTTTCTACTTTTTTATAGTTCTAAATCTATAATATCTTTGTATTCTTCTTTATTATTTAAATATGTATTGTAATCTTTTATTATATTATAAAATTTAATTTTTTGTATACCATTACCAACTCTATATGAATTGCTAAATTTAATTTTAATATCTTTCTTTTTTTGTTTCGAAATTATAAAATCTTCTTCTGTATTTTCATTTAATAAAGCCATAAATTCAATTCCATTATTATCAGTTGCACATATTGATTTATTATTACTATAGTCCACTAAACTAATGATATTATTAGTCGTGTTACTTACTTCCACATTAAAAATTTGATAATCCATATATACATATGAATCTTTTATTAATATAGAAATTCCATCTTTGCTTACATTTTTTTCAATTGATTTTATTTCTATAAAACTACTTACACTAATTTTATAATTGTCATTTCCTTCATCAATTATTGTTACATAATCTTGTAAATAATTAGTTGTATTATCTTTTCCTGTTGCTAACATATTATCATAAATCTTTACTAAATATATATATTCACTACTAGAAGACCAAGATTGAAAACTATATTTTTTATTACCATTAAATTTTCCATTATAATATAATTCTTCAAATATATTTTCTGACGGATATAATACCTTTTTACAATCAGAAGAAAGTAAATCATATGCTTTTTCTGGTTGACTGTTAATACAATATTTTAAAAATTGCTCTATTAAATTTCCATATTCATCTTGTTTTGTTTCTGATACTGTTCCACCTGATACCATTGATTTACTTTCATTTGTATATTTTTGATTATTATTTTTTTCCTGTTCTTGAGCAATTAAATTTTTATTTTTTTCTATATTACTCTCTTTTATAGCATTATTTACGATTTGAACTAAAGTGATTGCAATAATAATTCCAATCACTATAATCCATATTTTTAATCGGTTTTGATTATAAAGTCTAATCAAATTATGCATTTATTATTTTCCTCCTATATCATAACACTTCTATTTTATATGCCTTCTCCATTTCCGTTCATAATTCCAGCTTATTGAGTATTTTTTTGTTTTCTTTCACTCTTCTTTATATTTTTATAATAATTACCTTGTCCATGTGCTTCAGCAAATAATTGCATAACCTTTTGTTGTTGTTTTGGATCACTTACTTTACTAGCAACAAATCCTTCCATTGCATTTCTCTTCTTATCATCTAAAATATAATCTTGGCTATATTTTCCTGTTAATCCTACTATATCCATCATTTGGTCATGGTTTCTACCGCCAACTCCACCATATTTGCTTTCAAGTTCTAATCCAGTTTCAATTTGATCATCACTTAAACCTGCAACTTTATAATCAAAAGCTGAATTCATAAGACTTTCTGCAGTATATTCATTTCCAGTTTTTTCTTCTAATTTAGCAGCCATTTCTTTATATTTTCTTTTTTGTTCATCATCTTTCATAAAAGCTTTTTTAGCTTTTTGATTTTGTTCAAATATCTGCTCTTGACGAGCTCCTGCTAAACCATATTTTTCTTCTCTGTAATCATTTTTTATAGTATTTGCTGCATTACTTACACCATTTTTTACACCATTTCCAATTCTAGCTGCACCATTAAATGTCCCTTCTCCAATTTTATTTCCAGCCGCAATTCCTGCTGCTGCAAGCACACAGACAGCCACAATAATAATACTTTTTTTCTTTTTCATAAATCCTCATTTCCCGGACGGCTTTTAATATCATTTTAAACTGCCTGCTTCCGTCCATAACCG
>ERZ791716.986-NODE-986-length-14660-cov-2.568709_pt1 | contig 14660 bp, 17 predicted proteins | sample MGYA00510049_ERZ791716 | MGnify/ENA primary metagenome ERZ791716 (study PRJEB30046, sample SAMN00715135) | human gut metagenome | study: EMG produced TPA metagenomics assembly of the A metagenome-wide association study of gut microbiota in type 2... | reverse complement strand
CCATTTCCAAGGTGGTCATTATGAATTTGCTATGGAACGAGCAGAGATTGAAAAAGAATTTACAATCCCAGGATATGAAGATGTCAAAGCAGGAATCGTTCACTGGCCATTATCTGTGATCCGTATTCAGAGTAAAGATGAAAAACGCCTCATTGATCTTGCTGATCATATTTTGAAAAAATGGCGTGGATACACGGATGAAGAAGCATATATTTTTGCTGAGACAGAAGGAGAACCACATAATACGATCACACCGATCGCACGTAAAAAAGGTGATATGTATGAACTGGATCTGACACTTCGTAATAATATCACAACTGAAGAATGCCCATTAGGACTTTACCATCCACACAATGAGTATCATCATATCAAGAAAGAAAATATCGGTCTGATCGAGGTTATGGGACTTGCTGTTCTGCCATCCAGATTAAAGGCAGAGATGGAACATTTAAGCCAGTGTCTGATCAAAGGAGAAGATATTGTTTCTAAGGAAGATTTAAAGAAGCATGCAGCATGGGTTGAAGAAATCAAAGGAAAATATACAGATATCAATGAAGGAAATGTCATGGATATCTTAAAGGAAGAGATTGGACAGGTATTTGTTAAAGTTCTTGAAGATGCCGGAGTTTATAAATATAATGAAGAAGGAAGAAAAGCATTCGACCGATTTATTGCAGTTTTATAATGACAAGGTCATAGAAAGGAAAGCAAGACAATGAAAATATTAGTATTAGGCGGAGCTGGATACATAGGTTCTCATACAGTATACGAACTGATCGATGCTGGAGAAGAAGTTGTGATCATCGATAATCTGGAAACAGGACATATCGAGGCTGTTCATCCAAAAGCAAAGTTTTATAAAGGTGACTTAAGAGATAAAGATTTTGTAGATAGTGTACTAGATCAGGAAAAAGATATCGATGCAGTCATTCATTTTGCAGCAAACTCCTTAGTTGGAGAAAGTATGGTAAATCCATTAAAATATTATGATAATAACCTTTGTGGAACAAAAACAATGGTACAGTCTTTAGTAGAACATGGTATCGATAAGATTGTATTTTCCTCAACAGCAGCAACTTATGGAGAACCAGAAAAGGTACCGATCGTAGAGACAGACCGTACAGAACCTACCAACACTTATGGAGAGACAAAACTTTCTATGGAAAAAATGTTTAAATGGGTTGGACGTGCTCACGGACTTCGTTATGTATCTTTAAGATACTTTAATGCCTGCGGAGCACATGTAAGCGGACAGATCGGAGAAGATCATAATCCAGAAACACATTTGATCCCATTGATCTTACAGGTGCCAAATGGCAAAAGAGAAGCAATCAGTATTTTTGGAACTGATTATGATACAAAAGATGGAACTTGTGTAAGAGACTATATTCATGTAACAGATCTTGCACAAGCACATATTCTGGCAGTGAAATACTTAATGGAAGGTAATGAAAGCAACATCTTCAATCTTGGAAATGGTGTTGGATTTACTGTAAAAGAAGTCATCGAAACAGCCAGAAAAGTGACAGGAAAGCCGATCAAGGCTGTGGAAGAAGGAAGAAGAGCTGGAGATCCGGCTGTCTTGATCGCTTCCAGTGAAAAAGCGAAGAATATCCTTGGCTGGAAGCCAGAACATGCAGATCTTGAAGAAATCATTGCATCCGCATGGAAATGGCACAGCAGCCACCCACAAGGATATTGTTCTGTTCAAAAGGAAGACAAATAACTCTTTTTGAACCATAAATCATCCCCGTACCGTTTAGAGCATGTTACCTGGCTCTAAGCGGTACTTTTTTGTTTTCGTAAAATATCTGGTACGATGTTCAAATAAAAAATAAAATGGTGTATACTAAAGAAAATAGTAAGATAAAAGAAGGAGTACGAATCGATGAAACGGTTACTAGGATATTTAAAGGAGCATCTTTGTGTTACGATCCTTGCACCATTATTTAAGATGCTGGAAGCTAGTTTTGAACTATTTGTACCATTGGTCGTTGCCAGCATGATCGATGTAGGAATCGGACATCACGATATTGGGTATTTGTGGAAGATGGGAGGATTATTGATCTTACTTGGAATCATTGGATTTTCATTTTCTATCACAGCACAGTATTTTGCGGCAAGATCGGCTGTGTATACAGGAAAGTCAATGAGAAGTGATTTGTTTGCACATATGAATCAATTTTCTTATCAGGAGATCGATCAGGTTGGGACATCAACGTTGATCAACCGCATGAGTAATGATATCAATCAGGTGCAAAATGGAGTTAACATGTTCCTGCGGTTGTTTTTAAGGTCACCATTTGTCGTATTTGGTGCGATGTTCATGGCATTTACGGTGGATCATAAGGCAGCGATTTCCTTTGTATTTACGATCACAGCATTGGCAGTGGTTGTTGGACTGATCTTATGGATCACGATGCCAATGTATAAGAAAGTACAAAAACAGGTTGATGGAGTATTAAAAAGTACAAGGGAAAATCTTCTTGGAATTCGTGTGATCCGTGCATTTAACAGACAAAGAAGTGAGGAAGAGAATTTCAGATCACAAAGTGGACAGCTTTATAACAAACAGATCCACGTTGGAAAGATTTCAGCGTTACTAAATCCTCTGACTTACATGATCATTAATTTGGGGATCATTGCAATTCTATGGTCTGGTGGAAAACAGGTTGATCTGGGTTATTTAACACAAGGACAGATCATTGCCTTGATCAATTATATGTCACAGATCCTTGTAGAACTTGTAAAACTTGCGAATCTTTTGATCATCTTATCTAGAGCGTTTGCAAGTCTTGACCGTGTGGATCAGATTTTTGCATTAGAGTCATCCATGAAGGAAACTGGAAAAACAGATATAGAAGAGAAGAAAGATACACCTATCCTTGAGTTTAAAGATACATCGTTTGTCTATCATAGTGCAAGAAAAGAGACGATTCATCCATTTGATTTTGCGGTGAAAGAAGGCGAAACGATCGGGGTGATCGGAGGTACAGGGTCAGGAAAGAGTACTTTTGTATCTTTGATCGCAAGATTATATGATGTGACATCAGGAAGAATTCTATACCGTGGAGTTGATGAGAAAGAATTAAAACCAGAATTTATCCGAGGAAAGATTGGATTTGTTCCGCAGAAAGCATCTTTGTTTGAAGGAAGCCTAAGAGATAATATGAAATGGGGTAAAGAAGATGCCACAGATGAAGAAATCTATCAGGCATTGGATATCGCACAGGCAAGAGAATTTGTTGATCAGAAGGAACAGGGATTAGACTTTAGAATTGAACAAAATGGAGGAAACTTATCTGGCGGACAAAAACAGAGACTAACGATCGCAAGAGCATTAGTACGTAAACCTGAGATCTTAATTCTTGACGATAGTGCATCCGCACTTGACTTTGCAACAGATGCAAGACTTCGAAAAGCGATCAAAGAAAATACAGATAATATGACAGTATTTCTTGTATCCCAGAGAGTATCAACGATTCGTAATGCTGACCATATCTTAGTGTTGGATGATGGAAAGATTGCAGGAATCGGGACTCATTTACAGCTATTAAAAGAAAATCAGGTATATAAAGAAATCTGCGCATCACAGATGGCAGGAGAGGAGGCATAAGATCATGAAGAAAGACAAAAAACAAAAGACATTACAAAGGATCATGGAATATATGAAGCCTTATCGATTTTTGATCTTTGCGTCTTTAGTGTTGGCGGTGATCAGTGTGGCACTGACACTTTATGTTCCGATTCTGACAGGACAAGGTGTGGATTGTATTATATCAAAAGGAAATGTTGATTTTGCAAGATTGATAAGTATTATAAAAACGATCGTGTTCTGTATCGTATTGACGGCAGCAGCGCAGTGGCTGATGAATCATGTCAATAACCAGATTACATATAAGATTGGAAAAGATTTAAGGATTCAGGCATTTGAGCATTTGCAGAAACTGCCATTATCTTATGTAGATGCACATTCCTCAGGAGACTTGATCAGCCGTATCGTAACGGATATTGATCAGTTTACGGATGGATTGCTGCTTGGATTTACACAGTTATTTACTGGTGTGATCACGATCATTGGAACCATTTGTTTTATGTTAGGAATCAATCCATGGATCACATTGGTCGTTGTTATTTTAAGTCCGTTTTCGTTTTTTATCGCAAGTTTTATCTCAAAGCGAAGTTTTAATATGTTCCGGAAACAATCACAGACTAGAGGAAATATGACAGGATTTGTCAATGAAATGCTTGGAAATATTAAAGTAGTCAAAGTGTTTGATCATGGAGAAAAAGCACAGGAAGAGTTTGATCAGATCAATGATGATCTTGCATATTACTCCTTAAGAGCGACATTTTTCTCATCTATCACAAATCCGGCAACCAGATTTATGTATTCAGGAATCTATGCAGGGGTTGCGATCGCAGGATGTATGAGTGTTATTCGCGGAAGTATCAGTGTTGGGCAGTTATCAAGTTTTTTAAGTTATACAAACCAGTATACAAAGCCATTTAATGAGATCACAGGGGTTATCACAGAATTTCAGAATTCTTTAGCGTCTGCGGCAAGAGTTTTTGAATTATTAGATGAGGAGCCGATGATTCCTGATGCCAAAGATGCGAAGGAGTTACAGGATGTGAAAGGAAATGTCGAATTAGAGCATGTGGACTTTTCTTATGTGAAAGAAGTACCTTTGATCCAGGATTTTAATCTGAAAGTGGAACCAGGACAGCGGATTGCAATCGTTGGACCGACAGGATGTGGGAAAACAACGTTGATCAATCTGTTAATGCGTTTTTATGATGTGAATGTAGGAATGATCAAGGTGGAAGGAAATGATATCCGGGATGTCACAAGAGAAAGTTTACGATCCAGTTATGGAATGGTACTTCAGGAGACATGGTTAAAAGCAGGAACGATTCGTGAAAATATCTGCTATGGAAAACCAGATGCAACTGAGGAAGAGATGATCATGGCAGCAAAAGAAGCCAATGCACATGGATTTATCGAGCGAATGCCAGATGGTTATGATACGATCATTACAGAAGGTGGCGGAAATCTCTCTCAAGGACAGAAACAGCTCCTTTGTATTGCAAGGATCATGTTAAGCCTTCCTCCAATGCTGATCTTAGATGAAGCGACATCATCAATTGATACGATGACAGAGATCCGAATTCAGAAAGCATTTGAAACGATGATGAAAGGAAGAACAAGTTTTATCGTAGCCCACCGACTTTCAACGATTCAGAATGCGGATGTGATACTTGTTATGGAAAATGGACATATTTTGGAGCAGGGAACACATGAAGAACTTTTAGCGAAAAATGGTGCGTATGCCAGATTATATAACAGCCAGTTTGCACCAGTATAAATGGTAAGATTTTTGACTGGAGATGTCATATGGAAGAAAAAGGAATGAAAAAAAAGAAAAAATTATTAAGGTTGTTTATAGAAACATTTTATTTAAGTGCATTTACGTTAATTACATTAGTACATAATTGCAAAATCCAAATCCTCTCGAATTGGAAGTTGCCAGTCCACTTCCCAATGCAAAATATGCCAACTCTTGTGCTGTACTGTTGTCAGCGATTTTAATACTAATCTTATCGCCTAAAAGTTTAATCTTTCCTTTATACAGATTAGCTATCGGTTTCTTGTTAATAAATTTTATATGGGTATAAAGTTCAAAGTTCTCGTCCAGCTTCTGATTAGTAAACTCATTATATTTCTTTATGAGATTCTCTTTTAAAAGCCTTTCGTATTCATCTAACGATATTTTGTTTTTCCAATACCCCTCATCGCTTTTCATTATTACCGGTGTCAAAGCGTATAATTCCGCTATCATTTTTTTATGAATTATTCTGTTTTCAACAGTAAGCCCCTTTAACTTATCGGTATAATGATTTCTTAATACTTTTGAAAAATATGATGCAAGTTCAGGATTAACTGTTCTGATAATAATTGTATATATATTATCCTTTTTATACACACCTTCTTTTTCCAGCGGATGCATTCCATTGTAAACGTATAATTTAAAACAATTACATTCGTGGAATCTGCCCCACTTCTCATCTTTAGCAAGAGCCGAATCAATAAATGCCGCCTCTGACGAAAGCATATCCTGATATGTTATATCTTTTAATACATATAACTTCAATCTCATTTCATATACATGTATTTTCATACTCTGCTGCCTCCTTTCTTTAATCATTCAAATAAATTTATTTTCAAACTTATTATATTTGTATAATACATCTCAGATAATTGGTTGCAGCATAAGGCTCATACCATTGGATATCCACCACAATATATTCCCAACCGTACTCCTTCAGATGCTCAGCCATAAATTCAGCGTTCCCGTCGTACGATATCTTCTGTACCAGCCGCTCCATAACAATCCCAGCTGTTCCACCCCATAGGTGCTGTTTTCATCTTCATCTGTTTTATACTCTCTCGATATCCTGTTAATTCTGTCCGTAATATGCATTTGCACCATGCTTACGGAAATAATGCTTATCCTGTAATTCCTGCGGGGCAGGTGCTACCTGCGGATGAATCAGCTCGGTTCGATATGCCATCTTGGCAACCTCTTCAAGAACCACCGCATTGTGGACGGCCTCCTTTGCATCCTTGCCCCAGGAAAAAGGACCATGATTCTTGCACAACACTGCAGGAACTGCCATTACATCCTTCTTCATGCGTTTAAATTCCGAAACAATCAGGTGTCCGGTATTTTCTTCGTAAGCAGAGTTAATCTCTTCCTTCGTCAGACATCTCACACAGGGGATTTCTCCGTAGAAATAATCCGCATGAGTCGTACCATAACAGGGAATACTTCTTCCGGTCTGTGCCCAGCTCGTTGCATAGGAAGAATGGGTATGTACAATTCCACCTATTTCCGGAAACGCCTTATACAGCTCCAGATGGGTCGGTGTATCGGAGGATGGCTTATACCTTCCTTCCACACGGTTTCCTTCAAGATCCATAACCACCATATCTTCCGGCTTCATAATTTCATAATCCACACCACTTGGCTTAATCACAAAATATCCGGTTTCACGGTCAATAGCACTCACATTACCCCAGGTAAATGTTACCAGACCATATTTCGGAAGAAGCATATTTGCTTCGTATACCTTCTGTTTTAATTCTTCTAACATGACATAACCTTCCTTCCAAATATTTATCTCTTACTTTAAGATGTTTATCTTATAGTTATTCTTAAATCTTTATCAACATTTACATGTTTTTAAAATATGTCTACAGTGCCTCAACAGCAGCCTTCTCAGCCGGGAGATTCTTCATATACTTCTCCATGAACTTCTCAAAGCCCTCGACATCCTCTGCCATAGGATCCATCTTAACACCTTTGTTTCCGGCAAAAATCTCCTCATTCAAGAACTCGCCAAGGCTCTGGCCGTCCTTCTTCTTAGCAAGGAATGCAGCCAAAACAGCAATACCCCAGGCACCGCCCTCACCGGCTGTTTCCATAACCGATACCGGTGCATTCATAGCTGCTGCCGCAATTCTCTGTCCGACACCTTTTGTTTTGAAATAGCCGCCATGTCCAAATAACTGGTCTACCTGGACACCCTCTTCCTTCAGCATCAGATCCATACCGGATTTTAAAGCTGCAAGTGCAGAATACAGATGCATTCTCATGGTATTCGCCAGTGTAAACTTACTCTCGGCATCACGTACAAACAACGGTGCACCGGCATCAAAACCGGTAACCGGCTCTCCGGAAAAGTAATTATAGGAAATCATTCCGCCACAGTCCGGATCACCCTTTAATGCAACACTGTAAAGCTTTGTAAACAGATCATTCATATCAAAGGTTAAACCATACATTTCACCGAATTCCCTGAACAGATTCACCCACGCATTGATATCTGAAGTACAATTATTACAGTGTACCATACCAACCAGTGCACCATCCGGCGTAGTTACAAGGTCGATCTGCGGATATACCTTGGAAAGCTCCTTTTCCAGAACTACCATGGCAAATATGGAGGTTCCTGCAGAGATATTACCGGTTCGTTTCGCAACGCTGTTCGTTGCGACCATACCGGTTCCTGCATCACCCTCCGGGGGACAGAGCGGAATGCCTGCCTGCAGATCCCCACTCGGATCAAGAAGGGAAGCTCCTTCTTCGGTCAGCACACCTGCTTCCTCTCCTGCTGCTAACACCCTCGGAAGAATATCACGGAGATTCCAACGATAATTCTGATCCGCAACCAGCTTATCAAACTTCTGAATCATCGCCTGATCATAATCCCCGGTGTGAACGTCAATCGGGAACATTCCCGATGCATCACCGACTCCAAGTACCTTTCTTCCGGTCAGTCTCCAATGAACATAGCCTGCCAGTGTTGTAAAGAAATCCACATAGGGAACATGCTCTTCCCCGTTCAGGATTGCCTGATAAAGATGTGCAATGCTCCATCTCTGCGGAATGTTATAGTTAAATTCTGCAGTAAGCTTTGAAGCTGCTTCCTCTGTAATCGTATTTCTCCAGGTACGGAACGGAACCAGAATGGTATCATTCTCATCAAACGCCAGATAACCATGCATCATCGCAGAGAATCCGATGGCATCTAAGTGCTTTAAGGTAACACCGTACTCCTTCTTCACATTCTCCTTAAGATCCTTGTAACAATCCTGTAAACCATCCCAGATATCGTTCAGAGAATAGGTCCAGACACCATCTTCATAACGGTTTTCCCAGCTGTGTCCACCGGATGCCAATACATTTCCTGACTTATCCACCAGAACGGCTTTAATTCTGGTAGACCCAAACTCAATACCTAAGTAACCCTTTCCCTCAATAATTAATTGTGCTGCGTCCATTGTAATACCTCCTTGTAATTTTGACACAAATGCCTGCTTCGCAGTTGCTTGTTTTTCTTAGTGCTTACTTATAGAATACCTCGCCAAGCATCAGGTCACGTTTAAAGTCACGGAAGCTGCTTCAAGGCACCAAGATCTCCGAAATGCGTCACGAGTTCTTTTCATCTAAGAAACGTTCAAAGCCGATTTCAATCTGTGCCTGCACCGCTACATGCTTACGGAATTCCTTCTCGTCTCTGCCTTCCAATAAAATCTCATACTTATCATAATACTCTTCTACCAGAGTATTTACATCTGCTTCAGACACCGCATCTACAGACTGGGCAATCTCATTAACCGGATAAACATCCACTTCCCAACCGAACTTAATCTGTGCTTCTACCTTATCACCTTCGGTAACAGCAACGTTACGCATATTGTCTGCAACAGGCATCACACGGATATGGCTGCTTTCTACAATGCCCACTTACGCATCTAGGATGCAATCTTTTCTGCTATCGACCACTCCCTTGGAAAGCAAGACAACTGTCTCCACATGGCTCGGTTGTTCAACGAAAAACATACTCAACCCCTATTGTACAAGGAAATGTTGGAACGCACTTTTTTCCTTAAAATCTAGGGTTTCGAGCCTATGATAACCTTGAATTGCCCTATAATTTGTATAGGCAAATTAGCAGCTAATTATATTTCTTCGATATATTCTCTGAAAATATCCAGTATGAAATCTGCACTTGCCGGGGTGTAGTTGGGCGATTGTGCCATAACTGCATAATCAAAGTTTCCGTCAAATTTCACATCCTCAATCGTTGGAATTATTAACAGTTTCACTTCTGGATCTTTTATTGCACCCTCGAGATATTTTTTCTTATATGCGTCAGACGAATCATAATCAGGCATTTCCATCGTTTTATTATACTTTAACTGTATATAATTTTTTACAGGTTTATCCCAAATGTACTCTTCATGAAAATCCTTTAACGTGTCAAGTACATAATCGTTCTTGTCACCATGAGGATTTGCACAATATGTAATAGATGAAACCATTCTATAGGCAACTGCTCAAAGCAAATAGTCACATATACTAATTCTTTTTATTTTATCGCAAAATTCATACTCGCATATTTTTCTTCTTGAATCACTCGGAAGTGTAAGAAACTCACTTTGCAAAAAACTCCATGATGCATCTCCCAAGCCTAAATCAGCATGAGAATCAACATGAACGACATCAAAGGAATCTGAAAGCTTTTTGCAATTAATAAGTTCTTCCCAAAAGAATAGTGATTCATTATGCCCACTTACAATTCTTCCCGGTATTTTGTATGTTTTTGACAATCCTAAATTTTGCTCTAAGAATTGTCGAATTTCTTCTGCAGACCATACTGAATTTCCATAATCCTCTTCAGCAAGTCTTTCCTTACAAGAAAATGGTGTGTTAGCTATTTCTGTCATGAAATAATCCATATCCAAATCCAACACTCTCATGTCAGTGCCTCCAAGTTTCAGTATTCAATCACCTTTTAGTTCACGATTAGCTTTTTTTAGGAAACTTAAGATCGAATTTTCCGCCAAGAACCCCTGCACTAATTCCAGCTACAGTCATCAAAGCAAAGCTGATACCTCCGACAAGTTTCCAGTTGAACTCTCTCTTTTCAGAGTCCATTTTATTTACCTTGTCTTCGATTTCTTTTTCTTGCTGACGAATCTCTGTATCTTTTTCATTCGCCATTTTTACAAGTTCAGCCTCTCTGTTTAATATCTCAATCATCATCTCAGGAGGAAGGTTGGGATTATCGAGAAGTTTACTGCAATCAGCTTGCACTTGTTTTACAAAAGCATAAAACTGTTTTCTACTATCTGCAGCCTGATCCATTTCTTTGTTTGCTACACCGTAATACTCCTTAATACTTGCATCATCACTACTTACAATTGTATCAAGCATCCCCTTGTATTCAGTTAATGAAGATTTCATTAATCCAACAAATTCAGGAAACTGTGCAAGCACTTCTTTAGCCACTTCATGACGAAGTTCGCCTATCTTTGATGCAAAACTAATCACATCACCTTTTGATATATTCATATTCTTAAAATCAGTTCTCTGCATCATAGCAAGAACATCCTTTTCAATTGGTGTATATTCCATGTTTCTACCTCCTAGTGAGCTGTCTGTATTCCCTTATTTGTATCCAACTCCAAACCAATCTGCCAAAATCCCATATCAATCATCTTCATCTGTGGATACGGCATACCTTCAACTTCCATTTTCTCTCTAACCGGTTCAAATCGAGCAGAATTTTTTTCGTAAAAATCGACAAGCTGCATAATGGATTTCAAGTTGTAATTACCGGTTGCGACCTTCTGATTTTTAATGCCCGCTATAAAATATCTATCGTATGCAGGAACGCAACCAAGAGTTCCCATAAGTATTTTAGTGATTAGTGTAAAGGACAATTGATTTTTTAATTCTTGCTCTTTTACTTCTCGTCTGATTTTATCGTAATACTGCCCTAAAAACGAATTTATATCTAGAAGTAATTGTTGATTGCTTTTTTCTCTAAAGCTAACACACTCAATTCCAGCCAGCACATCATACTTCTCACTTAACAGTTCTTCCACTACTGGAATATGTACTTTATAATCCTTTTGCAATAAAAAGGATGAACCACGATACATTCCCCAACTAGCCAAATAAAAGGCCAATTGCAAACTCAAATAATCATAATCAATCTCTTGGCTCCCTCGTGCTTTTATAAAATGTGAATAGCAGTGTTCCCAAGAATGATATCGACCATTCTCATCAACCTTCAAATCATTATAAAATTCTGTTGATGATTTAATAATCAAATCCACAGTATCCATGCTACTCACCGCCTATTCGTTACTTGTTTTTATCTGTTCTCCATCCGGGAAGATAAATGACTGCTCAAAGGTAACCTCCATCACATCAGCTATCAGCTTTAACTCCTCAAGAGTCACAGTATCTCGTTTCAGTTTCTTACCAAAGTTCTGTGGAGTCTGACCTATCCGTCTGGCAAGTTCTGAAACGCTTATATTCTTTTTATTACATAGTTCTTTAATCATATCGGATGTTTTCATCTTAATCCTCCATGTCTAAAATGCACTTCAACTTGTTATATTATAAACCAAATGGTTGATATTTTCAATCCTGACACAGTTACACTTTGTAAATTTTCTATGAACGAAAAAAAAACACCCTGCATTGATATGATACCTCTAAAGTAGACAGATTAAATATAAAAATCTGTTACTTTGGAGGTATTTTTCATGTCTAGAAAAGCAAAGTTTACACCGGAAGAAAAAGAACAGGCTGTTATAGATTATCTTGAAGGAAATAAATCTAGAACACAGATATGTGGAGAATTATGTATTTCTTCAAGAACCATTCAGGACTGGGCCTTGATTTATAACAAACATGGACTTGCCGGTTTTTCAAAAAAAATGCGAAATGGGTCTTATTCGAAAGAATTTAAAATGAAAGTGGTTGAGGAATATGTAAGAGGTGACGGCTCTTCCATTGATTTAGGAATAAAATATGATATCTCTTCCGGTCTTTTAAGAAAGTGGATTAGAATGTATAATGCCAATAGAGAGCTTAAGGATTACGATCCGAAACAGGAGGTCTATATGGCAGAAGCACGAAGAAAAACAACATTGGAAGAACGGAAAGAAATCGTTGATTACTGTATCAATCATAATCGTAACTATAAAAACACTGCTGCAAAATTTGACGTTTCTTATAGCCAGGTTTATTCCTGGGTAAAAAAATATGACACCGATGGTGCAGATGGATTAACGGATCGGAGAGGATGTCACAAAACAGATGCCGAAGTGGATGAACTAGAACGATTAAAGCGTGAAAATCTGCGTTTGAAGCGTCAGTTGGAAGAAAAGGATATGGTAGTTGAACTGTTAAAAAAAGTGAAAGAATTCGAAGGGATGTGAAGCTTGGAAAGTTACGCCATGAATCAAAATATTTAGCAATCCGATATTTTTATACAAAGAAAAACTGGAGTATAGAATGGATGTGCAGACAGCTTGAGATATCAAGGGCTGCTTATTATAAATGGTTACATCGTGAAATACCGTATGAGGAACTTGAAAATATCAGACTTGCGGAACTTGTCAAAGAATACGATGAACGTTTTTGCCATATCTTAGGATACCGTCGAATGACATCCTGGATCAACCATTTCAATCATACATCGTACAGTAAAAACAGAGTCCACAGAATTATGAAAAAGCTGGGAATCCATTCTGTAATCCGTAAAAAGAAGAAAAAATATATTTATGCCAAGCCGGATGAAACGGCAGAAAATATACTTCAAAGAGATTTCTATGCTACTGTTCCCAATCAAAAATGGGCTACAGATGTAACGGAATTCAAAGTACCTGGAGAGAAAAAGAAACTGTATTTAAGTGCCATTATAGATTTATATGACAGATATCCTGTAGCATATGTTGTAAGTGCAAGAAACGACAACAGATTAATATTTAAGACATTTGATAAAGCAATCGCAGCAAATCCGGATGCCAAACCGATTTTTCATTCGGACCAGGGATTTCAGTATACCAGCAAGACATTCAAGAAAAAACTTGAAAACCAGGAAATGGAGCAATCTATGTCCAGAGTTGGACATTGTATCGACAATGGACCGATAGAGGGTTTCTGGGGAATTATAAAATCTGAAATGTATCAGATGTACGAAATCATTGATGAGGTTTCACTAAGATATGCAATCAAAGATTATTTGCGTTTTTACAGTGAAGAACGTCCACAGGACAGATATGGCTGTAAAACCCCATCAGAAGTGCGCCAGGAAGCATTGTCATCTGATGTACCCACAGAATACCCGATTCCTGAAAACAAACGAATAAGCAAATATAAAGAGAAATGGTGTGCATAGAAAAATGCCTGCACTTCAAAAGAAAATGCAGGCATCATCCACATCCAATTTTAGATATTTTACCTGTCTACTTGACAAGGGGCATATCAATAGCAGGTGGTTTATTGTTTCGCACATCTCCATTTCTCCGTTTGGAGAAACTCCGATGCACTCAACAGGCTAAAGCCCATAATAAAAGTTCAGATGTATTGAGTACACAAAATCAACAAAAAGCAGCAAAAAGTAGACGGGACAAAAAACGTGAGCAAGAAGAATACTTAGAGAAAATGCGTGAGAAACGAAAAAGAGATGAAGAATATTTGGAAGAATTGCGTGAGAAACGCAAAGATAGAGATGAGTATATTAGTGAAATGTCAGAAAACAGTAGTTCAGTGGTAAGAGCATATACTCAAGCGGAATACGATAATGTAGATTTATTATCTACATTAGATACGAAAATCTGAGGAGGACACGGATATGTCGTTGGAAGTTTACAGTAGGCAGAGTAAGGCGTTTCAGTATGATGGATATAAAATAAATTCTGAAATGCGGGAACACATAAATGCAGAAAAAAGCAGTTCAAATGTACATAAAGACAGAGATACCGTGAATTTTTCCGCAGAGGGCAGAAATATGTGTTACGGATTTGGAGTGCATGATGTAAAAGACCGTGCAAAACATACGGTAGTTAAGCCAGGCATAGCACCTCTTTTTGACACTATTTCAAGGACACTGAAAACAGTCAGAGAAGCAGTACATTTACAATTCAGATAAAATGATTGGAGGAACAGAAGTATGCACATTGGTTCTGGTCTAAATACGGTATCTTCAATGTACCGCCAACAAAAAGGCAATAATATGAAAGCCCCTGTATCTGCGGAAAAGACATTTTATACGGCTGAAACACCAAA
>ERZ791716.971-NODE-971-length-14766-cov-1.765957_pt1 | contig 14766 bp, 6 predicted proteins | sample MGYA00510049_ERZ791716 | MGnify/ENA primary metagenome ERZ791716 (study PRJEB30046, sample SAMN00715135) | human gut metagenome | study: EMG produced TPA metagenomics assembly of the A metagenome-wide association study of gut microbiota in type 2... | reverse complement strand
TTACCTTTTCGGCAGCCAAAATAGCAGACCCTGAGATATTCCCCAGCCTGTTGTTCTATTATGGCATGTTGACCATCACTGCCACACGCGGCAGCCGCTTGGTATTGAGTATCCCCAACTATAATGTGCGCAAACAGTATTACGAATTCATGCTGGAGGAGTACCAGGACAAACGCCATATCAACCTGAACAATTTGATGGACCTGTTCGATGAAATGGCTTACGAAGGCCATTGGCGCGAAACACTGGAATTCATTGCCCATGCCTACAAGGAAAATTCATCTGTACGCAGTGCCATGGAAGGCGAGCGAAATATACAGGGTTTCTTCACCGCCTACCTCAGCGTAAACGCTTATTACCTGATGGCTCCGGAAATGGAACTGAGCCACGGTTACTGCGACCTCTTCCTCATGCCGGACCTGATGCGCTACGAGGTGAAGCATAGCTATATTCTTGAACTGAAATATCTGTCGGTGAAGGACACGGAAGAGAAAACCCGGACGCAATGGCAGGAAGCGGTGAAACAGATTAACGAATATGCTGCCGCACCCCGGGTACGGCAGTTGGTGCAGAACACGAAGCTGCACTGTATTATCATACAGTTCCGGGGATGGGAGCTGGAGCGGATGGAAGAAGTGTAGACCTCCTGTTCAAAACAACATGACAGTACAGATGAAAATTCATACAGGAAGTCAATTCACATTCAGAATCACTCTTTTATAAGACTTTAGATTAGGCGTTCCATTATCTGTAAGTTCAAGTATCAAATGTAACTGTTTGCCCGGATTATCCGGTACAATTATCTCCGCCCTCTTCTCATCGGCGTGCTTTATAGCCACCTTTGTTTGCACACTGCCTGCTTCCCGATATTGCCACCATTGGTAAGACAATGAATTTTTATCAGGGTCAAATGAAGGAGAGGCATCCAGTATTATTTTTTCTCCCGGCCGGACTGTGCGTACACTTTCTCCCAATATCCGGGCAACAGGTTGATGATTTGCCTTTGAATATTCATCAGCCACGCACCAGTCGGCACGAGCCGCCCAGTCATTTTGTATAGCAGGCAACCAACGCTGGAAAGTATAATGCGAATCCGGCACACCGTTTTTCAAATCATTCCCATCTTGCATGTGATTGCCATTTTTATACTCCGGGCGTCCTCCCCATCCTCCTAATGTATAGTCTGTATGCTGTTCAAGTCCATTACGTATAAGAGGCATAAAAGAAGGAGTATCCCCCTCACTGGTATATTCCTGAGGATAGGCGGCACACAGTGGTCCGTGCCCATTCTTAATATGGTCAGCCAACCAAGGTTTATCCATGATCTGTTGCAACTCTTTTGAATTTTTACTAAGTCTGTTCTTAAAATAATAATCCACACTCATGTAATCCCATACATATCTCCATCCTCCATCATGATCCGGTGCGCCCGATTCATAAATAATGATTTCAGGAAGATTCTGTTCTATCCATTTTCCACCGCCGTCCCGATACCAAATACAATATAATCTGGCTTTTGATACCGCTTTTGCCCATTCTGCAGCAGAATATTTCTGCTTGATCTGCCATAAGGCATTGGCCTGGGTGTTGGCTCCACCCCATGCTAAAATATGAACAGGCCTCGGATCAGAATCAAGCAATGTCCTTATGATGAGCTGTGCCCCCTCGCTATCAGACAGTAAAGGAGGCAATTTATGCAAGTCCTCTCTGTTCTCATTACCAACCGCCAAGACACTTAGCAAATATTCAGCATCGGGATAATCGGGATTATGTTTCCTCAAATTAGGCAGACATTCCGCATATTTGGCAATTTGTGATTCGATCCATTTATCTTTACTATGTCCGTCTTTCTGTACCCCATTGACTTGAACAATGCCTGCGACATCATAATCAGAAGAATACATAAGAAAACGAATCATAGAACTTTGATCGTCAATCTCACCATCCGTAGTGACAATAACCCGGGGCTTCTCCTGCTGTCGGGCAACAGCAGATAACATTGACACAAACAAAAAAACAATACAGCATAAAACAGGGGGCATTTTCATATTACAAACTGTTAAATTAGTAGGCCAACACATTCCAAAGATCTCTGATACGTTGTTCGGGGTCCCATTTGCCATTGAATGTCCACTTGGCGGTAACGCCATAAAACTCCGGAGCATTCTCCGCCTCCTTCAAATTATCGTTTAACCAGCCACTATGCCCTCCTTCACGGGTACAACCATAATAATAGGTACGTAGCCCCCACGGACAGGGATCAAGCACTTTATCCGAATAAGCATAATGAATATTCCCGTCAAGCACATTCTTCGACATTTTACATTTGATGAGATAAAACTGGGAATCATGATGATAGCGTCCTAAAAGTGTCGGTGTCTTAGCATCAAATGAAGAATTGGTAATAACCAGTTTCTTGTTCTTGTCACCTCGTCCGTCATGCCAAATCATGGCACGGCTATCACCATAAAAATGGCAGCGTGTGGCATAGCACCATCCGCGAGGACAAAGAAAATCCACACCCGGACAACGAAGATAGAGATCGGCATGATAATACATACCATTGCTTCCGGGCGCCCACAAGGAAAGGGCATCGTTTCCATCGGCCCATACATTACTGTTGATGATAATGGTACGAGTGGCACGTCCAAAAATCGCCATCTGATGGATGGTCGTATTTTCAATGGCAGTTCCGTAATTGTTGTAAACAGTCAGTCCGCTAATAACACAATCATCCGCACCTTCCTGCAACACAATGACACCATTGCCTACCGGACGTCCATGATATTCCGTGATGGCACGTGTCTGGGCTGTTTCAGCCAAGACAATCCGCGTACTGTCACGGTTTTCCCCCACCAAAACAATATTAGGCCTGTCAATAATCACTTTTTGATGATACGTTCCGTTCAACAATAAGATTTTAAAAGGTACTGTCGGAATTTCCGGAGCCTTTTCAATAGCTGCCTGAATACTCTCTCCCGGCTTTACCACCACATCAAAAGCCGTACGCTCTGCCATGGGACGACGATACATTTCAATAAGCCCGTTTTCATTCGCTCCTTTGGTTGCCAGACTGATTGCCACTTTATGCTTCGGATCATATTTGTCCGCCCATGCATTGTATATGGCAAAAAGCTCAGCCGGTCTGCTATTGTACCAACTATATCCGTTACGACGTTCTGTTCCTATTTCTTCCAAATGGCGACGTGGCAGCCCATCACGGTCACATACATACGGTTCACAATATTTCAAATCATAATAACGCGCCCAAATAGGCTTGGCTTGAGGATCTTCCACAAGACGAGTATCCCGCTCACCATTTGCCAGCACGATACGCTCGCATTTCAAACCGGTAAGTTTATACCTGTCAAACCATTTCATGGCTCCGTGAACCGCCCGCTTCACACGTGCGTCGGGTGCAGGTAATTCCATGAGCAGACGCACAATTCCGGCACTCTCCGCCGAACAATAAGACGGCAACTCATATGCACGTGCCGGTGCAGGCTTCAATGTTTCCCTATCATTCTGCTGACACCACACTGAAGGTTCTCCATCCTTTATAATTTGTGTAGCCAGTATACACTCTATTCCTTTATTAAAGGCTTTTCCCAAACGTACACACAAAGTCTTGTCTATCAAATCATCCTCATAAGGCGCTTTGTGATTCATCATATCACGTATCATATTCAATGTATTGACAATGGCATCGTCATTAAAAGTAATATGTACCTGATAACCACGCGGACCGGGCCAGAATTGCGGCCATCCTCCGTTTTCGTATTGACCACTCAGCAAATATTCCACTCCCTGGAGGAAAGCATCCCGATAACGTATATCCTTAGTCTGCCTATAAAGACGGGCTAAAAAAATCATCTGGGCAGTTGTGGCATTATTATCTATCGTAGAATCATCACGACGTGATTTATCCTTTATCACTTTAGCCAGCTCTTTATCATTCATGCGGCGGGCCATATCTATATTCTTCGGCCAACCGCCCGTACAGCGTTGAAAAGCCAATACATTTTCAGCAATCCGCCGAGCTTCATCTGTCAGAAAGAAAGAATCCTGCTCCATACGTGCTATTTGTTTCCATTCCTTAGGATACGACTCATTATCCTTTTTATGAGCTCTTTGCTGCGCAAAGGAGCCGGTTGCCATGGCAAAAGCCATAAAGCCAATAAACACTTTTTTGAATGTATTTTTCATTATTCCTATATGTTTTGATAAAAACCAGCAAACAAAATTATGCGTTTTCCAATCTGAATACAGAGAATATTTGGTCTTTTTCAGGCAGATTTTGCACAGACATCATCAAACCTATACAATTTTTGATACTCTGCCCCTTTACCTATACATAAAAAAGCCTATCTATCACAGATCGGCTTTTCTATCAAATATCTGTCTTTCAAAATCCAAAGATTCTCAGAAGACATTCACATTATAATAACTATAAAACTTATCAAACCCCATTCTGCTATCTAACAGAACCATTACGCCATTTAGCCGCACCAATGTTCAACTGATAAATTTTTGACTCCATAACTTTACCTGTCTGATTGTAATACAAGTTTACACCATGCTCTCCAGCCGTACCATCAAGTGCATCTGCACGATGCATATATTGATCGTTATCAGCAGTAGCCTTATGTGGTGGATTTGGACTTACCATCAGTTCTAATGGAGAAATATCATCAACAAAAACTTCCAATGTTCCATTTAAAGTAGCAGAACCATTGTTGACCAAGGTGCCAAAATTATTTTTAGTCGCAGTCCATGGATTATTGCTAAAAATTTGTCCGTTGGATAAAAAAGTATTTGTAGAATAATTATTGTCAAAATTCAATGTCACATGTCCGGCTGTACCGTCTGCCATAGTCATTGTTTTACGGATATCAGCTCCTGCCATAGTCATCTTTCGGACATCACCGTCCTGCTTGGTCAAAACAATCAGGTTATTTTTCACCGTATAAGTACTTCCATCTGGAATATTACGCATATTGAAAATATTTCCTGCTGCACGAGTGTTCCAGTTAACCAAAGTATTGTTTTCAAACGTTATATTCCATGCCCCTCCCTTCCATGCACTCTGCTTGGTTTCATTGAAAAATGAAGGGAACGGACAATCATAGAAAGTGTTTCCACGAACCACAAAGTCCTTATATAAATTAGAATTCGCATTATTCCCGGAACCGGCAATCCATGGATAACCTCCGGCACCATTACTATAATAGCCACAGTCAAAGAACTGGTTATCCTCTATCAAGACATGATCCCAAATTTTGTAATTAGGCCCCTGCTCACGAATGAACCCACGTACCAGACGCTTGAAAGTACAATTTTTCACCACAAAACTTTCCAAATGTACAGCCATACCATTAGAAAACATATTAATGAAATAATTACCTGTAGCCGAACCCAAACCGGCAACATTATCACCATAAGTAAGAGCCATTGGACAATCGAAATCAATATCATAAAATTCGAGCATCTTCATATAAATTTCTCCTCCTTCTCCAGCTTGTGGCTGGCGCCCGAACATCAAATTCATAGAATTAACATTAGTACCTGTCATATGCATACCACCTAACAATACTTTAGCACGTTTACCTGCTGCTACATCCTCAGGACGAGTACGAAGAACAAAACCTTTGCAGGTAGTTAAATTATCAAACATACAATAAGTCTTTCCACCTTCCAAATAATAAGTCTGTCCTTCGGCTAAATTTACATCGGAAATGAAGTCTGTTAAAAGGAAATCAATACGCATTGCATTGTATTTCAGAGCAGCCTCGTGCTGTATCAAAGCATTTTGATAAGCTTCATCTGAATCAAACCGGTCACGACTTGGAGCACTTAAGTCATGAGTTACTAAAATAGGCTCTCCCGGTTCTCCGTCTGAGCGGGCAGAACAAGTATTGTAATATGCATCCCATTTTACCTTCACATTCTCGTTGCGAACATTAATCACATAAACAGAGTTTTTCTGAAGTCCGTCAATATCTACATATCCCTTTTCAAAATCCTCATCGGTTAATTTATATTTTCTCCATTTTTCATTCACTGTTGATTCAGGATTATTAGGAGACGGATCTACTTCCAACCACTGATAAACAAAATTATCGTTAGCATCAAGCTGAAATTTTTCACGATAAATAGCCTTATCATCGTCTGATACCCCTTCTGTTACAGTTTTGAAAGCACGATTCAACATCACACGCATAGTAGTCTGTGTAGTCTTAGAAGCATCTACATAGACACAGAATGGAGTTGCATATCGATCAGAAGTGGTAATGCCCATCCATTCTGCCCACTGTCTGCCATCACCATGTCCATACCATTTGGATGCATGTGAAAAATCAGTCACATTATCATCTTTTGTTGATAACACGCGAATAGCAAAACGATAATCAGTGGAATACTGTTGATCTTTAATAACTAAATCAAGGACCTCCGGTCCTACAATGGTATCTAGTAACAAAAGACCGTTTTCGGCAGATGTACCCCAAGCATCTGCACCACCCGAAACATTTGGCTGTAGTGCCTGACGAATCTGGTAGCCCGCACAGTTATTCACTCCATACCAATAAAGATGAATATCATTGCCATTCGGTCCCTCTGCTTTACAATTATAAGCATAGTCATCCCCTTTTCCTCTATTATTATCACAAATGAACATAGTCATCCATTCTCTATCTATATTTGCCATTCCTTTCTCATCATCAGAACACGAAATACATGAGAAACCTGAAAATAACATTAATGCATATAAAAATATTTTTTTCATCATTCTGTCCTTTTATAAATTATTTATAGCCATAATAGTTCTTGTATACACCTGCTGAGCGTTGGATAGCCGCATTAGGATAAGGTAAAATATAACGTACAGGAGGTAAATCATTCACCTCAGGAACAGAATTACCATCCAGTGGTGATTCTGTTCCATCTTTGACCAACACAATCATTCCTTGTTCTGTATGACGAATATATCCATAGAATGAATATTTACATTGGTTAGTAGGCTCCGAATCATTGCTCCACTGATAAAATTCCGCCATCTTCCAAGTTGCTCCATCAACAGCTACCAAAGCTGTCGCTGGTTGATTAGCTGATTTGTAAGGATTATAAATATAGAGCATATCCAATATCTTATTGGGATAAGGATAGCCATAAACTTGATTTACATCCACACGCCATTCAACCGTTTGTGGAAGAACATGGTAATACATAGATTCGGGAAGATCATCCAAATAAGCACTACCATCATGTTCAGCTATATCATCTTCGAAGCCAGTAGAAGAACCGGCATTAGACATTCCTACAGAAAGATAGCGCAAAAAACTATAAACAATTTCCTGTCCATAAAGATTATTACGGACAAGATCTCTCCAGCGCATATTCTCACCCGCAAACTCCCATTTACGTTCATCAAGCACGGCTTTCAAAAAAGTTTCTTTAGAAGAAGCCACCTGAGCAATATAGGCAGAAACAACACTTTGGTCATCGAATGCCCGTGCATGGACTTGACGAAGTGACTCCTGAGCAGTGGCAGTAGGTCCTTCCAACTCATTAACAGCTTCGGCATTCATCAACAAAACATCCGTATAACGCATATAAGGGAAGTTAATACCTGTATTACTGGCACTCAAATTGGTAAACTGTCCCGCATTCGCCCACAATTTAGACCATTTATTATTATGGACAGTATAATCCGCACGAATCATACAAGAATCCTGAGTAGCATTATTAGCACTGTTACCATAATACCAAAGTCCATTAATAAAATCTCGACGCTTATCATTCTCATCGAATGAATAACGGTAAAAAGCACTCAAACGTATATCACCTTTAGATTCTCCCCATACATTCTTACCCAATGTCTTTCCTTCATTAACGGTTGATGTAGGTCCTTGAGAATACCCTGTATTACCTGTAGACTCCTTAGCAAAAGGAATCTCAAAAATAGGATCACCTTTAGCAATAATTTCAAAATTGCTTTCCTTGGTAAAAATATCTTGATAAGAAGTGCCTACAGAGTGTGTCCCCGAAGCAATAACCAGGCTAGTATATTCTTTTACGATTTGATAATACTTCTGATAATCTTCCGGACGTTTCATCACACCATAACTATTTGCATTATTTTTATCCGGATGAAGTGAATAACCTCCGGCAGTCAATGCAATACGTGCAATTAATGCCCAAGCAAACTCCTTAGACGCACGTTCTACTGTTGTTGTTGTAGAAGAAGACATCTTAGGAGCAATATCCTGCAAATCTTCAATAAGTTTATTTTGGATTTCTTCGCGATTCATTACAGGAATCACATAATTATCACCTAATTGTGAGGCTGGCAGGAAAGTGAAAGGAACATCCCCGAACATCACTACCAGATCATGATAAACCATAGCACGAAGACACTTGGCTTCGCCCAACATCTGCATAACAGCGGTATTCTCTTCATTATAAAGCGGACCAGTTTCTACACCCCGGATAAAACGGTTAGCATCTTCAATAGCTTTATAAGAAGCTCTCCAATATTTATCAATTTCGCCACCTTGATCGTCACAATCAAAACGTGCATAGCTATTATGGGTTGCTACATTACCTGTATACATCTGCATATCAACATCACTGTTCAAATTAAAAGTTTTCTGATAGGCACTGCCATAAAGATCACCTACCAAGATAGAAGCATAAACACCGTTCAACGCACGGCTAATTTCTGTTTCCTGGCTGAACACAAAGTCCTCATTGTAACTTGATGGAGAATCCACGTCAAGGAAATCATTGCATGATATTAGAGTCAAAGTTGCTAATCCTATTATTAAAGTATTTTTAAATTTCATGTGCTTTCAAATTTAGAATGTAATATTAGTACCTAGTACAAAACTGCGACTACGTGGGTAACGGTTATAGTCCATACCACAAGTTAATCCTGTCTGAATATCCACTTCAGGATCATAACCCGAATACCCAGTAATAATAAACAAATTAGAGGCTGACACATAAAAACGAGCTTTCGAAATCCCCCATTTAGAAGTCAGATTTCCAGGTAACGTATAGCCAACAGTCAAATCCTGACAACGCAGAAACGATCCATCCTCGATAAAATAGGAATGAGTTATTTTTTTTGTCACATCCGTCGGATTCCAAAGTGTCCTACCTTCGTTTAATTCACGGTACATATCCAACGAACCATCAATATAGTAACATTTGTACAAGCATTCGCCGTCACCATCACGGGTATAACGCCAACCTTTGTCGGCAAATGTGGAAAGCACATTGTAGAACTTATTCTTATTGCTTTCGGATGAGGAAAGCTGGTAAGCTGTCGCATTATTCACATCAAAATCAAGCATAAAGTTGAAGTTCATGGCAAAATCAAAACCCTTCCATTGTCCGCTCAATCCAAAACCTCCCTGCACTTTTGGATTGGTATTACCTATAACAGTACGGTCATCTTCTGTGATATATCCGTCACCATTCAAATCCTTGAACTTGACTTTGCCCGGCAGAGTAGCTATGCCTGAATTAGAATCTCCTGAAATCTGATTGATTATTGTTTTTGGATGTTCCACACCGTCTGCATCCATAATAGGTGCATCTTTCGAAGTTCCGTTTTCAGCGGCCGTTGATCCCCAAGGTACTGCTTGCAAGTTATTAGTGGGATCAAAATAGAATTCATCCATTGAATATAAACCATCATATACAAAACCATAAATAAGTCCTACTTGGTCACCCACCTTCAAACAATAATCATTGTAACTTGATTTCCAACGGTTATTCTGATCCCAAATCACATTGTCTGTACCATTTAATTTATCAACTTTCATTTTATTCATACCTAAAGAAAGATTTGCGGAAAGCACATAATCCCTGCCACTGAGAATATCTCCTGATATAGTTAATTCAACCCCTTTATTAGTTACTTGTCCAATATTTTGCATCTGACTTACATAACCAGTTGCTGAAGGAATGTCCGATTTATAAAGTAAATCTTTCGTCGTATTCCAATAAATCTCCGGAGTAACAGTGAGACGACCATTAAAAAGCGTGATATCAGCAGCAAGATTACGAGTTAATGTAGTTTCCCATTTAATATTTTTATTGGCAAAAGTAGTACCCCCTTGATTACCATACCATTGCTCTCCAAACTGAGTTGCTTCTCCAAATCCAGGTCCGCCGGTAGAATTAACAGTATATAAATAACGCCACATATCATCACTGATACGATTATTTCCTGCCAACCCTATAGCTGCACGAAGTTTTAACTGATCAATCCATTTTATATCTTCCATAAACTTTTCTTCTGAAAGCACCCAAGCACCTGATACTGAAGGGAAATATCCCCATTGATTACCTGGAGCAAATTTAGTGGAACCATCAGCACGCATAGTTACAGAGAGTAAGTATTTGTGGTTATAGTTATAACTTGCCTGCCCAAAGAAAGAAGCAGTGCGATCTGGAGTCGAAAGTGATGAAGTTGACTCCTGCGGTGTACCGAATCCCATATTATCCCAAGCCTGTCCAGCCTCAAATGCACGTGGGAAATAACGATTCTTTTGGAAGTTCTTCTTATTTTGGCTATGATAAATTTCTTGCCCCAATAACATGGAAAAATTATGCTTATCTTTAATAGAAAAACCATAAGATGCCGTATTAGTCCAAATATATTTAAAAGACTGATCTTTCTGAATACTTGCTACAGGCAACGAATTATTTTTTGTACCTTCACCTGTCAAGGCACCCCAAAAACGATATTGATCTTTCCAGTTTAAACTAAGAGTGGCTTCTGTACGAAGCACCAATCCTTTAACAGGCTTCCATTCCAATGAAATAGCATTAGTATAGTTATAAGCATACTTATTCTGTTGATTAATGGCAATATCACTTTTCGGATTAGTATAAGTAAACAATGCTTCTTCATCAGGGTCAGCATAAGAAGGATCTATATATCCGAATTCACGTAATCCGTTAGTGGGTCTATAACGGAGTACATCAATAATACCGCCTGTACCAATATTATCACCTCCAGCTCCTTGATCACGGCGAAACGTAAATTTAGGATTGATATGCAATGTCAAATTTTTAGTTATATCAATAGCTGTCTTGATATTCAAATTGGTACGGCGCACACCCGACCCCATAATAATACCTTTATCTTCGCTTTGAGTAAGAGAAGCAGTGAAGCGCATCTTATCTGTACCTCCACCAATAGTTACATTAGTAGAATAATTGATAGGATTCTCTCCCATTACCTCATCCTGCCAGTCATGAGTAGGCAAAGAATAATACATATCCAAATCTTGCGGATTGCCAAAATTAGCACGGAAAAATTTGGCATTGCTAGAACGGCTACCATTACACGCCGACCATTCATATTGATAACGTGCAAACTCTGCTGAATTCATTAAATCTAATTTTTTAGACAAATGACTAGTAGACAAATGGGCATTGAAACTTACCTGTATTTTTCCAGCTTTGGCCGATTTAGTAGTAACAACCACTACACCATTACCGCCCTTAGCTCCATAGATTGCCGTGATAGAAGCATCTTTCAATACATCAATAGAAGCAATGTCTGTAGGAGGAATATCATTGATGTTATCCACCTGAAAACCATCGACAATGTAAAGAGGATCATTGCTCTGGGTCACAGACGTACCTCCACGAACACGAATGTTAATATCTGCCCCTGGAGCACCATCGACCGTTGTTACTTGCACACCAGCTATTTTTCCCTGCAAAGCCACAGCGGCTGAAGTAACTGGTACAGCAGCAATCTTCACACCAGACACGGAACCTACTGAGCCAGTCAGATCTTTACGAGCCCTGCTACTGTAACCCAGCACTACTACCTCTTCAAGCGCTTGTGAATCATCTTGCAGCGTAATTGTCAGTTCTTTTCCGGTAACCGCATCCACTTCTTGCGTTTCGTAACCTACAAAAGAAATAACAATTCTTTTTCGTTTAGACACGGCCAAAGTAAACTTTCCGTCAAAATCAGTTATGGTTCCGTTGGAAGGATTTCCCTTCTCCACAACGGAAGCTCCAATAACGGCTTCACCTGCCGAATCAAGTACAGTACCTTTTACGGTAATGCTCTGAGCAAACATCATCACCGGTATCAGTAACAGCACTGAAAACAGAAGAAGTCTGCTTTTCACTCCTCTTAATTCATTTGTAAATTTCATAATAAAATATTAAGTTAAACAAAAATTTAAAGTCCATTTTTTCCGTGAATGTGAAATAATAGGAATCACTATTGTTATTTATATTCTATTCTAAAAGGAAACAATTATAATTTTTATGAGAATAATAGATACTTATTAAAATAGCACACGCATTCTTATAATTTCCGTGTACGCACACAAAACGAGTGAAAAATATTAGATATACAAATTCCCATGCTAAATAAAGCACATCATCAAATACATTAACAGTAATGTTTTCCATTATAATTTAATGTTAGTATTAGAAAATTGGTTTATTTTTATACTATATACGCCACAAATAAAAATAATACTGTTGACTGAACCTAATTTTTGTATTGAAAAAAATTAGTTCAACCAATAATTACAACATAATGAACAAAAAAGACACATTCATCAATGAAAACACGGAATTACATAAAAAAGCAGTGCTATGGACTTGTCCTCCATAACACTGCCACCTATATTTATTATAACTGACAAACTCCTACAGCTACAAACCTCACTCCTCCTATTTTATCTCATCCCACTTCGGTGGATTCACCTGCATCAAATGACGGACAAAGAAATCATACCGCTTATGTTCGCCAAAATCTTCCCCCATTGTATGATGCGCTCCGGGAATCACGACCAATTCAAAATCTTTATTCGCCTTTATCAATGCATTGACCACCTGCATGGTAGAGGCAGGATCTACATTATCATCCAGTTCTCCCACCACTAACATCAAAGGCCGACTCAACAGATGTGCATTTTCCACATTAGACCCTTCCTTATATTGATCTCCTACCGGATAGCCCAACCAAAGTTCATTCCACCAAATCTTATCCATACGGTTATCATGACAACCACAAGCCGAATAAGCCGCTTTATAGAAATCAGGATAAAGCAAAACTGCATTTGTAGATTCCTGACCACCGGCAGAACAACCGTAAATACCTACCCTGTCCACATCCATATAAGGATATTTCCGTGCAGCCGCCTTAATCCAAGCAATATGGTCCGGCAGACCGGCATCTTTCAAATTCTTATAACATACATTCTCAAAAGCACGCGAACGGAAAGAAGTTCCCATTCCATCGACCATTACGACGATAAAACCAAGTTCGGCCAAGGAAGTCATATTCCAGTCATAAGGACGGAAAGTCTTCGGAACATACTGGTCTCCGGGACCCTGATAAATGTATTCGATAACCGGATATTTCTTGTTCGGGTCAAAGTTGGTGGGGCGGGCAATCAATCCCCACATATCCGTCTTGCCGTCCCGCCCTTTGGCAACAAACACCTCCGGAGCTTTCCAGCCTTCGGCCTCCAAAAGAGTTATATCGGCTGTTTCCAACGGCATCGCCACTTTGCCATCCCTGGCACTACGTAACACAGCGACGGGAACCTTGTCCACCATAGAATAAACATCTACCAAATACTTCATATCTCCCGAAAACCAGGCACGGTGCATCCCTTCTTCGGGGGTAAGACAAGTAAGCCCTTTGCCATCAAAACCGATGCGGTAATAACGGATGAAATAGGGGTCTTCACCAGCTTCCATACCATTTGCCGAGAAATAAATCTGACGGTTATCTTCATCTACCCAAAGCACTTCGCGTACATACCATTCTCCTTTAGTAATTTGATAATCGGGCTGTGCGGTAATACGGTTGTACATATAAAGATGATTCCAATTGTCACGCTCACTCATCCATATCATCTGCTTGCCGTCTTTTAAGTCATGACGGAAATGACGGGTATAATTCACATATGTATCGCTGGTTTCTTCTACCAACGGGCGCACTTTTCCCGTTTCGGCAGAAAGTTCAAGTACTCTGTACACCTGATGTCCGCGCTGGTTATATTCAAAAGTCACGGCACGGCTGTCGGGATTCCATTCGGGACCATATACTTCATATTGCCGGTCGAACATTTCGGTAGAAGGAATAATGCTTCGTCCGCTTTCCACTTCATAGATGCAGGGCACTTTAAAAGGAAGTTCGTCTCCCGGCTTCGCATACTCCTGTTTGTGAAGCTTGGGCTGAAGCTGGTCAGCCGGAGAAGATTCCACATAATAAACATAGCGCTTTTCCACCGGACGGATCTTGCAGGAAGCCACCTTCTTACTGTCCGGTGACCAGCGGATGTAGGCTGAATAATAATTACCCAGTGTCCCGTCCAAGCTCAGTTGCTTTTCTTTTCCGGTAGCCACCTCCTTTACATAGATATTCTGATTTTTAATAAATGCGATCCATTTACCATCAGGAGACGGAACCGGTGATGCCGTCTTCTCATCATCCACCTCCATCCAATGCTTTTGCCTGAGAAGGAGGGGAACCGCACCTTCATTGACCAGCTGATTTTTCCGGGACGCATACATCCAACGTTGATTATTAAACACAAAGCGCAGCGTATCCAATCCCTTACTGACCGACAAACGCCCCAATGCAAGAGCTTCCGGCTTGACCTCTTTTCCGGATGCAGCACCCAACGCCTTTGCCAAACGATGAGAATCAAACAATTCTTTTCTAGCTTTCTTATCCGCATCCACAGATACATACAGGCGGCCGTC
>ERZ791716.970-NODE-970-length-14767-cov-3.537452_pt1 | contig 14767 bp, 12 predicted proteins | sample MGYA00510049_ERZ791716 | MGnify/ENA primary metagenome ERZ791716 (study PRJEB30046, sample SAMN00715135) | human gut metagenome | study: EMG produced TPA metagenomics assembly of the A metagenome-wide association study of gut microbiota in type 2... | reverse complement strand
TACACGATGAGCCTTACTGCCGTATCACAGTTGATTGCAACGGCTACAGGGATAAGAGAGAGGAAACTCTCAAGTCGCTTGCAGAGCGTACCGCTAACAAGGTGCTCCGTCAGGGCAGACGCATTACCCTTGAGCCTATGAATCCTTATGAGCGCCGTATCATTCACAGCAAGGTCGCTGAGATTGAAGGCGTATACAGCAACTCTATAGGTGAAGAGCCTTACAGAAAGGTCGTTATCTCGGCTTCTCAGCCCCACAGAGATAACAACAGAAGAAACGACCGCAAGGGCGGAAGAAGAAACGGCAACGGTACAAACCGCTCATACAAGCAGAGTACCGGTTTCTCGACATCTTTTGAAAGAGAGTACAAGCGTTCGCAGACTGCTGTTGAAAATACTGCGTCAGATGCAGGCGAATTCTCTAAGGAAGCGGTTGAAACAGAAAGAAACGCTACGCTTTACGGCAAGATTGAGCTTTAAGACTTGCAGAAATCAACGGTTTTTCAATTGTTTTTACGCAATTTTGAATTATTGCACAGGCAAACTTTCAAAATTTGTGCAAAATGACATATTGACAAATCAGCCGATATAGTGTATTATAATAACTGTAATCAGAAACGAGGACGTTTTGAGGAATCAAAGCGTCCTTTTCTTATTTTTCAAAGAACATCTAACGAAAGTAGGAGGAAAAGGAAAATGGCAGAGAAAACTTATGATGTAACGGAGCTGTTCGGCTCGGACGTGTTCAACGAGGCAGTAATGAAGGCACGACTCCCTAAGGCTATCTTCAAGGAGCTGATGAAGGTAATGCACGGTAATGCTGAGCTTACACTTCCCATTGCCGAAGTGGTTGCCAGCACAATGAAGGACTGGGCAGTAGAAAAGGGTGCAACACACTACACTCACTGGTTCCAGCCTATGACAGGTATCACAGCCGAAAAGCACGACAGCTTTATTTCACCTGTAGGTGACGGTACGGTTATTATGGAGTTTTCGGGCAAGGAGCTTATCAAGGGCGAGCCTGATGCTTCATCATTCCCCTCGGGCGGTCTTCGTGCTACATTCGAGGCAAGAGGATACACAGCGTGGGATCCGACATCATACGCATTTATCAAGGATAACACATTATACATACCCACAGCGTTCTTCTCATATTCAGGCGAGGCGCTTGACAAGAAGACACCTCTCTTAAAGTCAATGGACGCTGTATCAAAGCAGGCATTAAGAATTTTAAGACTTTTCGGCAACACCACAGCAAAGAGCGTTGTTGCTACAGTCGGTGCAGAGCAGGAATACTTCCTTGTTGACAAGAAGACATACGATAAGAGAAAAGACCTTATCTTCACAGGCAGAACACTTTTCGGTGCGGCACCTGTAAAGGGTCAGGAGCTTGAAGATCACTACTTCGGCGTTATCAAGCAGAGAGTAAGCGACTATATGAAGGACCTCGACAAGCACCTCTGGGCGCTCGGTGTTTCTTCAAAGACAAAGCATAACGAGGTTGCTCCCGCTCAGCACGAATGTGCTCCTATCTTCGAGTCTGCAAACCTTGCGGCCGATCACAACCAGCTTATGATGGAAATGATGAAGAAGGTCGCTCTTGAGCATAATATGGTATGCTTACTGCACGAAAAGCCTTTCGCAGGCGTTAACGGTTCAGGTAAGCACGATAACTGGGCGCTCTCAACAGATGACGGTCAGAATCTTCTGAACCCCGGCGATTCTCCTATGGAGAACGCACAGTTCCTGACATTCCTTGTTGCAATCATCAAGGCTGTTGACGAATACGCAGATCTGCTCAGACTTTCGGTAGCTACAGCAGGCAATGACCACAGACTTGGTGCTAACGAGGCACCTCCCGCAATCATCTCTATCTTCCTCGGCGAAGAGCTGAACGATGTTATCAATGCGCTTGTTGCAGGTACAAACGTAGAAGCAAAGCACGCACAGTTCGATATAGGCGTAACCTCACTGCCCAAGTTCCCCAAGGATACAACAGACAGAAACAGAACATCGCCTTTCGCATTTACAGGTAATAAGTTTGAGTTCAGAAGTGTTGGTTCTTCACTCAACATTTCAGGCCCCAACATCGTTCTTAACACAATCGTAGCAGAAGAACTTGAACAGTTCGCCGATGAGCTTGAAAAGGCTGACGACTTCAAGAAGGCTCTTAAGGAACTGCTCGTAAAGACAATAAAGGAGCACAGCAGAGTAATCTTCAACGGCAACGGTTACGATGCCGCTTGGGTAAAGGAAGCTACAGAGGTAAGAGGTCTGCCTGAGCTTAAGTCTACAGTAGACGCACTTCCGCACTTCCTTGACGAGAAGAATGTCAAGGTGTTCACAAAGCACAAGGTATTCACAGAAGTTGAAATGCACTCAAGAACAGAGATTCTGCTTGAAAATTACAGCAAGACCATCAATATAGAGGCTCTGACAACAGCAGAGATGGCTACAAAGGAAATTCTCCCTGCCGTTATGGCTTACGAGAAGCAGGTTTGCGATGTACTTCTGTCAAAGAAGAACGCAGGCGTTGCTTATAACCTTGAACAGTCTATCGCAAACAAGATTGATTCTCTTGCTGAAAGTCTGAACTCCAAGATAGCAGAGCTTGACAGCGCAATAGTTAAGGCACAGGGCATTTCGGATGTTTATGAAGCCGCTAAGTGCTACCACGATGAAGTATTCGCTACAATGCAGAGCCTTCGTGCTGTTGCGGATGAGCTTGAAACAATCGTCGGTGAAAAATACTGGCCCTTCCCGACTTACGAGGAGCTTCTGTTCAACGTATAATTATAGAGATACGCTTTTAAAAACGGCTTAGAGGGATTTTGCCCTTTAAGATAATCTGCACCCTTTTCCTATGGCTATGACACTTCGGTGTCATAGCCTCTTTTCTTTGTAAAAATCTATTCAAAACAGCGATATTTACCGATTTTTCGTCATATTTTCACATTATACGCTTTACAAATCAGTAAAAATGGGGTATACTGTAACAGTCAGATTAAATCGACAAAGCTACGAAAGGAATTTAACAAATGACCGAATATAACGATATACTATACATTGTAGTACCCTGTTACAACGAAGAAGAGGTACTTCACGAAACATCAAAGCGGCTTAAGGAAAAAATGACAACTCTTATCAACGACAGAAAAATATCCGACAAGAGCCGTGTGTTATTCGTGGATGACGGAAGTAAAGACAGGACGTGGGAGATAATCGAGGAGCTTCACGAAGGCGATGATTTGTTTTCGGGGCTTAAGCTGTCACGCAACAAGGGTCACCAGAACGCTCTTCTTGCAGGCCTTATGACAGCAAAGGACCTTGCGGATATATCAATTTCAATGGATGCAGACCTGCAGGACGATATAAACGTGGTTGACAAGTTTGTAGACAAGTATCACGAAGGCTGTGATATAGTATACGGAGTACGTTCTTCAAGAAAGAAGGACACTGTTTTCAAGCGTGGTACTGCCGGAATGTTCTACAAATTCATGAGATTGCTCGGCGTTGATATAATTGACAACCACGCAGACTACAGACTTATATCGAAGCGTGCGCTTGAAGCGCTGTCACAGTTTAAGGAGGTCAATCTGTTCCTCAGAGGCATAGTAAAGCAGATAGGCTTTAAGAGCGACATAGTATATTATGAACGCAGTGAGCGTTTTGCCGGAGAATCGAAGTATCCGCTTAAAAAGATGCTTGCTTTTGCGTTTGACGGTATCACCAGCTTTTCGGTAAAGCCGATAAGGCTTGTTACCGTAGTCGGATTTTTAGTGTTTCTTGTAAGCGTAGCGATGATAATATACGCTATTGTGCAGAATTGCCTTGGAAATACCGAAGCAGGCTGGAGCTCGCTTATGTGCTCGATATGGTTCTTAAGCGGACTTCAGATAATGGCACTTGGCATTGTCGGTGAATATATCGGAAAGATTTATACCGAAGTAAAGGCAAGGCCGAAATACATTATAGACAAATTTATAAACAAGCAATAAGAAAAGAGCCGTCGGACTGAAAAAGACCGACGGCTTTTTGATTTACTTCTTTTTTGAAATTACTTTTTTCAGCTTTTTTCTGCCGTATTTAAGTGACGGGAATGCCTTGTAAAGACGTTTATGCTTTGCTTTAAGCTCTGACAGCTTTTCGTTAAGCTCGTTAAAGCGTGCTGTCAGCTCCTCCCTGCGTTCCGAAGCATTGCCCTTTAATTCACTCAGGCGTTCCGAATTACGTTGTTTAGCGCTGTCTGAGGCTGTTTCCAGCTTAGCTTTGAACATATCCGCCTTTCTTTGCATTTCTTCCGCTGTGATTCTGTGTTCCTTTGTAAATTCCACAGCCTGCGCAGTCTTATCGGACAGATCTGAACCGATAGCATCGGATACGGCAGTAAGCTGTTTTTCAAGGTCGTCTATAAGCCTGATTTCGTTCCTCAGCTTCTTTACCTCGGGGAAGGTCAGTATAACGTCTGTTATTATTGCCGCATAGAACAGGCACAGTGCCGCTATGCCGACAGGCTTCCAGATAAGCCCTACGGTAAAAGCTATCGCAGGCTGTACCACCTTCATTATAAGCAGGCAGGCAAGCCCCCACACAACCGTGAACTGCGGACAGATGTAACCGCCGATGTTGAACTTCTTGTCGCTGTAATCCCACCAGCGTCTGCCGAATAGCTTATCAAGCACAAAGCCCGTTATAAATTCAAGCACGGTCGTAAGAACGGCAGAGCCTGCAAAAAGCAGCAGCCATGAATCTTTAATCGGGGTAAGGCAAACGATGACCGTTATCAGCCCGAAGCCGTATATAGGACAATAAGCGCCGTGCAGCATTCCACGGTTTACAAACTTTCCGTGCCGCACAGTTGCAAAGACAACCTCTCCGCACCAGCCGGCAAACGAGTATATTGCAAAATAGAACAAAAGGTCGTAAAAGTACTCCATTATTACCTCGCAGTTTTTTATTATATTATACCCCGATTTTGCCTACAGGTCAACCTCGTATAAAAGCAAAACGAGGTAAAACAAATATCCGCCGACCGTTTTCGAGCCGACGGATATATTTCTGTTCTTTTGACAGCGTTACTGCTGTTCTACTTCTGTATTCTTTCCTACAAGCACAGCTATCGCTCCGCCTACAATAAGGGCTGCTACACCTGCGAGTGTTTCAAGGTTGAAGCCGAAGCCGTCAGGGAACACAGCATACAGTGAACCTATTACAAGTCCCATAATTGCACTGTAAACAAGCAGAGAATAGCGTTTCATAAGCGCCGAAATCAGCTTTGCACCGAATACAATGCCGATAAACACACCGATAGCTGTCGGTATCAGTATCATAAAGTCAAGGCTCTTGATAGCACCGATGACCGTGGTGTATAAACCGAGCAGTACCATTACAAACGAACCGCTGACACCGGGGATTATCATAGCTACAGCCGCCACGGTAACTCCGAGCAGAAGCGTTATGAACAGCACAGGATTCATCTTATAGGTATAGGTGAAGCTGTCGGTCTGTATTGAATCAATATCAGTGCTTTCGGGGAGAGTGAGCGTAATGCTCTCACCCTTTGCGATAGCGCTGTTTTCCGTTCCTGTGAGGACGGTAGTATCGGCTGAGGATTTCTTTACAACACAGCCGGTAAGTTCTCCTTCTACCTTGCCGTTGACCTTTAACTGCCAGTTTGATTTAATATCATAAGAGCCGTTGTTTGTGATAGTCACCGTGCAGTCGGTAGCGTTATGAACAGCATTGACAGTGAAGCTCTCGTTCTGGGGAAGCTTATTTATATAAGTCATTCCTACCACCAGCGCAAGTGCGGGAATAAATGCAAAAAGGCATTTCGGCGTGATTTTTCTGCCGCCGACGGTCATATTCCTGTAAATAAGCGGGATACTGCCGATGATAAGTCCCATAAAGAACATATTCGTTGCCACAGGGAAGTTATCAAACAGCCACGTTATCACAAACGAAAAGCCGAGTATACCGATAACGGCGCCGATTCCGAAAAAGACGATGAATCTGATGTTCTTTTTGATAGCCGACAATTTCAACGTCAGCACGTCTACCACCTTGTCATACACGCCGAAAACCACCATCATAGTTCCGCCGCTTACACCCGGTATAACATTTGCCACGCCGAATACGATACCGTAAACGATATTCAGTAAATGTGAGATCATATTTACTCCTTACTTATGTTCTTATTTGTTGAGGTATTTCTTTATCTGAAGCCCTGCGGGAAGAGCGACTCCTGCAAGCACTGCTACTATGCTTGCAAGCGGATTCGGCACCGCAAAGCCAAACAGCGAGTTTATAAACGGAATATACGGCAACAGTATAGACGTTACCGATGTAACCGCTGCTGTAACCGTCATATATTTCGGTATTGCTCCGTTTTTGAATGCTCCTGTACGTTTGTCTGTGACAACAAGACACATTGCGCCTGTCATAACCGTGAGAAGTGTAAGCATTACCGATGAAACCTGCTGTGCAGACATAACCCCTCCTGCAAGAGTGAGGAACAGAGCGGATATTGCACCGCAGATAAGTCCGCAAACAGCACTTCTTATAAAGAATTTCTTATCCGGCTTTCCCTGCAAAATGAAGCCCGACGGGGTCATATTACCCTTAATATCCGATTTTACGTTTCTGAAGCCGGTACAGCAAAGAGGTATCACTGCCGCTGTAAGAACAGCCGCAAGCATAGGGGTAATTATACCGTATCCCGTTATCATATCGGCAAGAGAAGTGCAGGCAAACGCTATAAGCGTTGACAGGAGAATAAATATACAGCGTTTGATGTTTCTGTGAAGCTGTCTTGCCTCTTTTATCATTTCAACGACCGATGAGAAATTATCGTCACGGACGATAAGCCCGCTCGCCTCATAAACGCTTCCTGTCGTATTTTCGAGCGATGTTATGCCGAGATCCGCATGGGCAACAAGGTCGTAATCGCTGTCGCTGTAACCCACAGTTGCTACTGTTTCGCCCGCTTCCTTCAGCTTTTCTATAATATCCACACGCTGAGCCGCATTTACACGGCAGAATATCTCAGCCTTCTTATAATCAAGCGGTTCTCCTGTTACAGTGCTTTCTGCTATTTCATCTCCGGAAATCATTCCTGCGTCGGAAAGTCCTATTTTTTTGCCCATTGAGCTTGCTGTTTCGGGGCTGTCAGAGGAAGTAAGTACAAGCCTTACTCCCGCTCTTTTGCAGCCCTGCAATGCAAGAGGTATCATATCTCTTGTCGCATTCATAAAAGACACAAGCCCCATATAATTATATTGCACTGCGTAAAGGCTCTTGGGTATTTCTTCGCCCTCAGGTATTATATAATATGCAACCGTCCACACTTCAAGTCCACGTTTTGCAAGAGCCGCCGCACGAGCGGTTATTCTGAACATTTCTTCGGGGCTCATATTGCAAAGGCCTGTCACTTTTTCTACAGCGCCCTTTACACACACAAGATGAGTTCCGCCCATATTATAGATATTTCCGCCTATTCTGTCGGCATCGTTATAAGGGAACTGTGCTGTAAGTTCGTTTCTTTTTACCGTTGCCACATCGGTTCCGCCCAGAGCCGCATTAAGCAGGAATGCCTGCTCTGCAAGTGTCGGTTCATCCTTATCGCACGCAAGCACCGTTACCGTTGTCATAAGGTCTGTATCCTTGCTGTATATTCCTGCGACCTCAAGTGTATTAGGCGCTACAACAGCGGATTTATCAATGACAAGCACGGACAGGCTGTTGAGCTTTTCGGGAACGGTAAGATTTTTTATGACAGCCCCCTTTAGCTCGGCACGGCGTACGAAATTCATATTGTACATTCTTATATACAGCTCTACAAACGGCATAAACATACATATAAGCCAACCGCAAGCACTTACGATAACACCTGTTACATTGTCTGTTCTTCCTGTTAAAATCTGTGACAGAGTGCCGATAACGCAAAGCAGTATTGCCGCTACCGCAAGCGGAAGCCTCAGCTTGACGCAGGTTTTCTCATAGCGTGAGAAATTCGGATCTGCCGCTTTTCCGTGCTTTTCACCTTGTCTTGCTCTGTATGTATCTTCACCCGTTGCCACTACTCTCGCTACAGCAGAGCCGTTAAGCACTCTTGTACCTGCATATATACAGCTTTTCTTAAGTCCGGTCGCCTTCGGATCCGCACCGTCATGCTTTTGCACAGGGGTATTATCGCCTGTAAATCTGCTCTCGTCAACTGTAAGTCCGACATACTCAAGTATATGTGCGTCCGCAGGAACTATTTCTCCTCCCTGAACAATTATAATATCATCCGGAACAAGCCCCGCCGCCGGAATAAGCTGTAATATCCCGTCACGCACCACTCTGTATTTCATCTTTGCGGACAGTGTACGGTTACGGATATTTTCGTTATTTTTCTGGCATATCACACAAAGCGTAACCGTCTGTGCTATCGCCATTATTATGCACATTATGCCTGTGACATACTGCGACAATGTAAATATCTGAAGTAAGCCTGAGATCAACAGCAGAACTGCCGTGGGGTCAAGCAGGTAGTGATATGACTTGAAGCTCTTGTCTTCGGTTTCTGTAAAAATATTATTTCCGTACATATTGAGATTATCAGAGGCTTTCTTTTCGCTGAGGCCCTTATAATCTCCCTTGAAATTTAAAAACTGTGCCATATTTCTCTTTTCTTTATCTGTCATTTTATTTCCCGTTCCGCTCCGTCTGCTGCGGTGCGGATAAACTTTCCTATTTTATATTATCTCATAATTCAAGCGAAAAATCAAGAGCCTTGAAACATACGCAATAATATCACAGCCGTAATTTCGCATTAAAATGACGATTTCACAATACTTTCACCGTTTTGTAAAGTTTTTGTAAAACTCTCTAAGGTTTCTTTAAGGCAAAAGAGTTATCATTACAGCACAGACAAAGAACAACACCCAAAAGAAACCGAAAGGAATGAGATAAATGGATAAAAGCATTTTTAAACGTCACGAGCTTAAATATCTTGTGAGCGCTGAGCAAATGGAGTTTATCGAAAGCGAATTCGCACGGTATATGATTCCCGACGAACACGGCGAAAGCACGATATGCAACATCTACTATGATACTCCTGACTTCAGGCTTATAAGAAGATCGCTTGAAAAGCCCGTTTACAAGGAGAAGCTAAGGCTTCGCAGCTACGGTACTGCGTCAAAGGACGAAAAGGTTTTTCTTGAACTGAAGAAAAAATACAAAGGCATCGTCTACAAGCGCCGTATATCGCTCAACTGCGATGAAGCGCAGGAGATTTTAGAAAACGGCGAAAGACTTCCCGAAAACAGCCAGATAGCAAAGGAGATCAACTATTTTCTTGACTTTTACGGGGACATTTTCCCTGCTGTCTATCTTTGCTACGACAGAACGGCATATTTCGGAGCGGACGATTCGGATTTAAGAATTACGTTTGACCGCAACATACGTTGGAGAACGGAAGATATCGACCTTAAAGTCGAGCCGTACGGTGAGCAGATTCTTGACAGAGGATATTCGCTGATGGAAATAAAAGCGGCAGGCTCGATGCCTTTATGGCTGGCAGAGCTTCTTGCACAGGGCGGTATAAAGCAGACATCGTTTTCAAAATACGGAATGGCATATATGAAAATGCTCAGACGAAGCATGGGCATAAGAACGAAAAAAGTAAAAAGTGAGGTAACGGTAAATGTTTGATACGGTAATACAAGGAATTTTCAGCAGTACGGCTGATATAACACTGGGCGGCTTTCTTATCGGCGTAGGCTCGGCACTGGTACTCGGAATAGCGATGGCTTTTATGTATATGTACAAAAACAAATACACAAAGAGCTTTGTTATCACGCTTGCCACACTTCCTGCGATAGTCAGCATAGTGATTATGATGGTGAGCGGTTCGATAGGCGCAGGCGTTGCGGTAGCGGGAACCTTTTCTCTTGTAAGATTCCGTTCTGTACCGGGTACGGCAAAGGAAATAGGCTCAATATTTCTTGCAATGGCGGTAGGACTTGCGTGCGGAATGGGCTATCCGCTGTACGCTCTTATCTTTGCGGTGATAATGGGAGTTGCAAACATAGTGCTTACCGCTACCCCCTTCGGAGAATCAAAGAAAAACGAGCTTGACAGGGTACTGCATATAACCGTTCCGGAGGATCTTGAATATGCGGGAATATTTGACGATATATTTGTAAGATACTTATCGCAGTACAAAATGACCCAGGTAAAAACAACGAATCTCGGCAGTCTTAACAAGCTGACCTATAACATCACGCTCGGCAAGGCAGGCTGTGAAAAGCAGATGATAGACGAGCTCAGATGCAGAAACGGCAATCTTGAAATAAACATAACTTCACAAAGTACAGACGGCAGGGAACAGCTCTGAAAAACGTTATGATACGAAAGGCGGTAATTTTATGAAAAAGAAAATCTTAGCTGTAACAATTGCTGCAGCGCTTATAGTTTCATGCTTTACATCGTGCGATAACAACACATCATCGGATTCGCAGGCATCACAGGCTGAAAGCAGTACGACCGTCAGCTCTGACAGCACTTCTTCAGCCACAGATATAAGTTCGGCATCTGACAGTAAGACTTCTGACAGCGATAAACAGCTTACAGCGGACGATATGTTCTCTGACCGTGATCTGTCGGGCGATTACTCGGAATGCACAGATATAACTCTCAGCGACAGTACGGCAAGCTGTTCGGACAGTTCTGTAACAGTTGCAGACGGCTCGGTCACAATAACCAAAGCCGGAACATATAAATTCAGCGGAACATTCACGGGTCAGATAATCGTAAATGCCGGCGACAGCGATAAGGTACAGCTTGTGCTTGATAACGCAAGCATCACCAAAGAGGGAAGTGCGGCACTTTATATCATAAATGCCGACAAGGTATTTATAACAACGGTAAAGGGAACAGAGAACACGCTTTCAAGCACGGGCGAATTTGCTTCATCAGATGATGCAACAAACATTGACGGTGCAATATTCTCAAAATCGGATATAACCTTCAACGGCAGTGGTACTCTTAACGTAAAGTGTGAAAGCAAGCACGGCATTGTAACAAAGGACGACCTCAAGATAACGGGCGGAACATATAACATCACTTCCGCATCACAGGGTCTTTCGGGCAAGGACAGCGTAAGAATCGCAGGCGGTAATATTACTGTTACATCCGGAACGGACGGAATACACAGCGAAAACACAGACGATACCGAAAAGGGATATGTATATATTTCCGGCGGTACGCTGAACATCACAAGCGGCAAGGACTGCATTGATGCATCGGGTACGGTTGACATAAAGGACGGAACGTTCACCTTTAAGGCAGGAGGCGGTTCGTCCGAAAAGACAACAGGCGACAGCACCGAGTCATATAAGGGTATAAAGGCTGACGGCGTGCTGTCAATATCGGGCGGTACGTTTGATATAGATACGCTTGACGATGCAATCCACAGCAGCGCAGACGTTACGGTGTCGGGCGGTACGCTTGACATAAGCACAGGCGACGACGGCATTCACTCCGGCAACAACACGGTTGTCAGCGGCGGCGAGATAAACATCGCAAAATGCTATGAAGGTCTTGAAGGTCAGACGGTAACGGTCAGCGGCGGCAAGGTAACTCTTACGTCATTGGACGATGGAATCAATGCCGCAGGCGGCGACAATCAGGGCGTGGGCGGAGGCTTCGGCCCCGACTCATTCTCAGCCGACAGCGAAGCTAAAATCACCATAACGGGCGGTGAAATACACGTCAATGCAAGCGGCGACGGACTTGACTCAAACGGCGATATTGAAATATCGGGCGGTACGGTTTATGTATACGGTCCTACAAGCAATGGTAACGGCTCGCTTGATTATGAAAATAACGCTGTTATAACAGGCGGTACGGTAATTATGGCAGGCTCAAGCGGTATGGCTATGAACTTCGGCTCGGAGTCAACACAAGGCTCGATACTTGCAAGCACAGGTAACGCAAGTGCAGGAACAGCAGTAAAGCTCACCGATTCAAGCGGAAACGTAATTGCAGAGTTTACACCCACTGTATCGTTCCGGACAGTTGTAATAAGCACTCCGGATATTACTTCTGACGGAACATACACACTTACAGCAGGCGACAGCACACAGGAGATCACAATGTCCGGCTACATCTACGGTAGCGGAATGAGCGGAGGCTTCGGCGGAGGTCAGCCAGGAGGAAACGGCGGCTTCGGTGGCGGTAACCGTCCCGGCGGTAACAATCCGGGCGGCTTTGGCGGAGGCAATCCTCCCGATATGAACGGCGGTCAGACAGCCACCGCATAAGACAGCAAGTAAAATCAATATATACCTTACAGTGAAAATCCCTCCGGACTTTTGGGTTCGGAGGGATTTGCTATTATTTAGTCTGGAATAATGTGGTATTTGACTTTTCTTGCTTTGAACCAACAATATTTGTTGCTGAGCTTTGAGGGACTGATACCGTCACAATCATAGAAGTAGATAAAATCGTCTTCAATAACCATTGACGATTCAAACCAGTAAGGGTCTTCATAATCGGGATTCCGACTTTCTGTGCTGTATGATACATCATTTTCAAGCCACATCTCTATTTCACAGCCCCACGCCCTTTTATTCGCCCGTTTCTTAAGCCTTATTCTTCGTAAGGTTCAATCAACTGTTTTCCCGAGTCTGTCACCTGATAATACTTATCATTTTCCGTATCAACCATAAGTACCGGAATAACTCCGCTGTCGAGAACAGTGCCGTCTATGTAATAGTGAGATTCTCCGTCGAAATAAATGTCATGGAAGAACTTGTCGCCGGATATTTCGGCGGTGCCGACATGACCTGCGACTACTTTCATATCAAGTCCATCGATTTTGCCAGTTTCAGCGGGATATTTTGAGGTGAATACATCTTCCGATGTTTCCCATTCCCACATATCACCCGCTTCTTCATCAATACCGGCGTGAACGAAAATCGTGTTTCCCTCCACATAATACAGCGGAAGGGAAGAAAGCCAGTTGATATACTCGTCATCATCGCTCTCATCCTCCCACTCTTCTATACGGGCATATACTGAATTGTTGCTTATGGTTGACGATCCGTTGACTACCCATTCATCGTGGTTGCCGAGCAGAGCAATAATTCTGTCCGAACCGAAACGTTCCCGGAGCCTCATTATCCTGTCCAGAACACCACGGTTATCCGGACCGCCGTGAATATAATCGCCGAGAAGAACGAGCTTCGCCTTGCCCTGTTCTATATCATCAAGAACAAGCGAAAGTGCGTCCTCAAATTCCGCAAGGCAACCGTGGATATCACTCATACAGTAAATTATCATTGTAAACTCCTTTCACGAGCCGCATTCTTTAGCGTCTGAGTATATGCAACAGCATATAAAACACTTATAGTCTGCTGATATGCTACATCTTCTTCATTCGTATTACCTTTACCTTTTACCGAAATATAATTGCCTTTGGAACAGTAACTATCTCCGGTTTGTATTTCTGCCACTCTTCATATTCTTTATTCGTGATTTGCTTCATACGTTACCTCTTGATTCTCAGTTCACATTCAATTTGCTTTTCTGCTTGGTGTTTTTTATGGCAAAGCCAATGAAGAATCCTACCGCTATGCCAATAAAATTACAGATCAAATCGTCGATGTCAAAACTCCTGCCAAAAACCATCTGCAGTAGTTCTATAATAAAGGGAACAGTGGTGGCCGCAATGAAAATACTCTTTCTGTTGATTTTTTCTGTAACAAAAGGAAGAAAGAAACCCATTGGCAAAAACATCGCAATGTTCCCTATGAGCATTGTTTTTACCCAACTGCCGATAGTAAGCTCACCCGATAATGCCTTTATGAATGATGGTACTAAATTGAACTCGCCAAAGCTAAAAATCGGGAGCATCTCATCCCACCAGCCTAAGAATATACCGTCAAAAAAGCTCAACCAGAAGTTTGCAGGTAACACTACAAGGCTGATTAATCCCGTAAGATAACAGGAGAAAAGCAGCCTAATTATTTCTTTCAACCATTCAACTTTAAGATGGTTTCTTTTTATAATGGCTACTCTAATGATCACATATATGATTCCTACAACACAGGTTATTGGTACGGCTTGTAAGAAATAACCCGGCACCGAGCCTGAGTTCATTATTGATCTCAACCAGTTAAACATATTAAATACCTCCTTAAATCTTGATTTCTCGCCGTCTGTTATACCGACGATGTATGAACATTTCTCCCGATTTTGAGCCGATTTTCGATTGTTCCCGGAAACATATCACTCGGCACATTATGCCCAACACTCACAAACCGCACCGTTAAGCCGCATACCCCAATTTACTCTGATTTCCTTGACATCGAAACCACGCACTCCACATGGTACGATTGTCCAACAAAAACATACCCACCCCCTATTGTACAAGGAAATGGTGGAACGCACCTTTTCACTTAAAATCCTGTGGTTAGAGCTGTGAGAACCTTGAATTGCCATATAATTTGTATAGGCAAACAGGGTAAAGCTCTGTTCCTTAAACTTCTTTTTTCATGTCATCCCTACAAACTGGAAGTTAATTAATGGATGCCATTTTATCAGTCGGCCATGATCTCCTAAGAGCCACATAGGAGATTAAAAAGTTTGCAAGCCAGCCAACCGGTACCGCAAGCCAGACAAAGGCAATGCCGAAACGTGGTGCACAGATTAGGGCAACGGACAGACGAATCGCAAGATTCACTATGTTTGCAACGAGGAACGGACGCATAATTCCGAGA
>ERZ791716.965-NODE-965-length-14794-cov-2.389850_pt1 | contig 14794 bp, 16 predicted proteins | sample MGYA00510049_ERZ791716 | MGnify/ENA primary metagenome ERZ791716 (study PRJEB30046, sample SAMN00715135) | human gut metagenome | study: EMG produced TPA metagenomics assembly of the A metagenome-wide association study of gut microbiota in type 2... | reverse complement strand
TTGCAGGAGCGCTTTCCATGGCGTTTAACTGTACGCTGATGGCGCCGCACGGCGGAATCTTCGTATTCCCGGTTGTAGGAAATCCGCTTCAATATCTGATCGCGCTTGTTGCGGGAACAGTTGTGTCGGCATTGCTGCTCGGAGTATTGAAAAAGAAAGCTTAAAAAGTATAAAAATATAAAGAATAAAAAACTGTTTGTCCTCAGCGGGAAACAGAAAAATAAGAAAAAGCAAAAAAAAGTGAAGCATATAAAGTGAAAAAATGATAGAATAGTGTCAAATAGTAAATACGAGGGTCATCAAAAAATATAGATTGAAAGATGACCCTCGTATTGGAAAAAGAGAAAGAACATATAGTATAGTTTATTATATGCACAGAGGGCATTATGTTAACAGAGCAAAGGTTTGAACGGATATTAGAACGGCTGAAAGTAAAGAAAAGTATTACAGTAGCTGAAATTACAGAAGATCTCGGAATTTCGGAATCCACGGCAAGGAGGGATATTACTGCGCTTGATAAGGCGGGGAAGCTGACGAAAGTGTTTGGCGGAGCGGTTGCTGCCGAGCATACTTATGAGATGAAAGAACCGACAGTGGCACAAAAAGTGAACGTCAGGAAAGAGGAAAAGATCAAAATCGCACAATATGCGGCAGATATAATCGGAGACAATGATTTTGTTTATCTTGATGCGGGAACGTCAGTCGGCTATATGGTAGAATTTTTGGCGAAGAAACGGGCGGCGTTTGTAACGAACGCAGTCGCACACGCGCAGCGTCTGGCGGCTCAGGGAAATCGTGTTTTACTTATAGGCGGTGAACTGAAAAGTTCGACTGAGGCTGTTGTCGGAGCGCAGGCAATAGAACTTTTAAGAAAATATCATTTCACAAAAGGATTTTTCGGAACAAACGGTATTACGAAAGAGGAAGGGTTTACGACTCCGGACGTAGGAGAAGCGCAGGTGAAACAAACGGCGGTACAACAGTGTCAAAAGTCGTATATTCTTGCCGACAGTACAAAGTTCGGCAATATAAGCGCCGTGACGTTTGCTCCCTTTTCCGGCAGTGTGATACTGACGGAAGAAACAGTAGACGGATATAAAGAAAATGAACGGCTGATCGTGTGCAGATAAGACGATTCTAAGAGCCGGTCATACAGAAAAAATCAACAGACGTCAAATCAGAGATGAGATGTCTGTTGATTTTTTAATTTTTTACGGAAGCAGGTATCCGTACATTACAATGAAGTGGCAGATGCTTCCGCCCATAACGAAGAGGTGGAAGATCTCGTGGCTTCCGAAGTTTTTATGTTTGTTATTGAAAATCGGTACTTTCAATGCATAAATAATACCGCCGACTGTGTAGATAATACCTCCTGCAAGCAGCCATCCGAAAGCGGCCAAAGGCATATTGCGGAAAATCTGTGCAAATGCAAGGACACACGTCCATCCCATTCCGATATAAAGAACGGAAGAAACCCATTTCGGACAAAATACCCAAAAAGCTTTGATCAGTATACCTGTCAATGCGAGAGTCCATACAACAGCAAGTAAAATGATCCGCATACGGCCTTCTAAGACAAGTAAGCAGACAGGCGTGTAACTTCCTGCTATCAGGACGGAGATCATCATATGGTCGATCTTTTTTAAGACAGTGTTTCCCTTTTCGGAAATGTCAAATGTGTGGTAAGTTGTGCTTGCCGCATATAATAAGATCAGACTTGCGGCATAAACGGACATGGAGATCAGGTAAACCGGATCAGGCTGCGCCGCGGCTTTTATAAGCAGAGGGAAAGCGGCGATAAGCGCCATGATCATTCCGATAAAATGAGTGATGGCGCTGCCGGGCTCCTTTATATAAAATTTCCCCCGAAGTTCATTCAAAGAGGCGGATTTCCCGGAATTATAACCGGTTTTTTTATAACCGGCGGCAGAATAGCTGTTCCCTGCGTAATTTTGTATATGAAGCGTAGGATGTTTTTTTATAAAGGTTGATTTTTTAGCAATGGCATGAGTATTTCCCATAATAATATGCACCTCCGAATTAGTTAAATGCAACATGTAGTTTTTGAAACTACATTAAGTATATGCATATATTACACCATCAATTCATGGAAATCAACCACAAATTTAAAAAGTTGCTTTAGGAAGATAAAACTATTTTTAACAACTTAGTATGAAAAGATCAAAGTTAAAATGACATCCGTAATAAATAAAGAATTTAAGATTACGCAGAAAACGGTTTGTGTCTTTTTTGATAATTTTGAAAAATAATTTGTCCAGTTCGGGGCGAGGTAGTAAATAAACGCACATCCGAGTAACGCAAATGCGGCAGATCCTCCGAGATAAATTCTGCCGTTAATGTTCAGAAAGAATTCGCTGAAATCCCAAAGTTTGTATCCTGAAAAAAGTTCAACCGTAAAACTGAAAATATATTGCAGGAATGAAAACACAATGAAATTCAGGAAAAATACAAAAATCGGTTTTTTGAGCAGGCGTTTTGATGCTTTCAGAATAATGATTCCGTAAATGCCGTAAAGGGGCAGCCACGGGCCGAACAGCAGATGGATGTCGGCCACAGTTCCGTCGCGCATAAGGTGTATGAGCATTTCCATGATCCATCCGAAACAGGATGCGGCATGAAAGAGGAAGATGCAGGACAAAATATCGTAATTCCGAAATACACGGGCGGAAGGTTTTACTGTCTTTGGCTGAACGGAGAAGAGAAAGACAGGGTATTGTTCCGGTTCAAAATAGGAAGTCTTCGTATACGGTCCCTGGGAATCGTCATAAAGAGCTTTGCTGATAAGAAGTTCGTCTTCGGAAGGAACATGTTCCAAATAAGAATCGCTTAGCATTTCATAGCGCGGCGACCGCGAGAGGACATAGTCTCTGCGAAGCGACGCATAAAGTTCAGCCTTACATCCCGTAATATATGGATTGACAAATATGAAGTCAAGAATACCGAGTGTTAAGATTGATAAGATCTTCCATCCTAAGAAAGAGCAGTCCAGCAGAAACACACGCCATTTGTTTTTATTCATGAGCTGTTTGGATAAAAAGAAGGCGTCTTTTCGGCTTATTTTTGGATTTTCGGCGAGTATGTACGGGATCATGGCATATTCATAATGTTTTATGATCCCTCCTGCGATCGTGAAATTCCAAAGAAACTGAAATACAGATCTGCAGAACATGACCCACACAGGGGCGGCTATACACCGAAGTTTATATAAGAAGAAAATCTTTGAGATAGAAGTTCTTTTGTATTTGCGTACTTCAAGAAAAAACCGCATTTCTCCGATGATAAGCACATAGTTCACAAACAGTTGATAGAGAAATGTTATACACAGTCCTATTATAAGAAATACAAAAGATGTGCCTAACGGTTCTGTAAAAAATGCATTGACTGTTCTAAGGACATTAAAAAATATGGATATGCCGGCGGAACATAGATCGATCACAAAAGAAAATACATGAAATACAGTATTTTGTAAAAGTTTTGGAAAAGCGTTCCCGCCTAAGATCAGACCGAGTGTTTCGGCAAACGCTTCGGAATTCGTAATGCTAAGAGAAAATGCGGCGTCTGTATAGGCAGGACCGGAAAGTTTCTGCAGATTTAAAAATGTTGTGGAAACAGGGTATGCTGTCGTAAGCAAAGAGATAATGAAACAGACGGAAACCATCCTTGTATACGCCGGTTTCATGCATGATTTAGAAGATTTTTTTAATGTTTTTTGTTTCCACATAATGATAGTCCCCCTCTAAAGTTATAACAATATCGGCAGTCTGCCTGATTGGTTTGAAAAAAGTGTTTTAAGGATGGAGCGCTTCATGTTCGCGACGAATCTCGTTGAAGCAGTCAAGAGCATTCCATTTGCTGTTAGTTGCAGTCAGGACGGCTTTATACGGGAACGGGCCGGCTCCGCTTTTGCGAAGGGCTGCCAGAACCTGATCGAGACGGCTGCTGCTTAAAGAAGAGAAGAGAAACATTGTATCCGGAAGTTCCTCTCCGGCGTAATTTTCTTCGACAGGAGAGATATCTTTCATGTCGGCAAGATATCCGAGCGGCTGATTGTACTGTTCCGGTTTGATAAGCTGTATGCGGATATGCAGAGGCAGCAGGGCGGAACGGATTTTCAGCAGTTGTTCTTTTGCCGGTGGATTAAATAATAAGATCATTTCTTTCATGTGTGAAATCCTTTCATTTTATATAAATATATTTTTATTTGTTTTACTGATGTTATTGTATCGCATAAACTGGAAAAAAGAAAGAGAAATGGATTGCGGCTTTGTGCATGGCGGAACTGTTCGTTCATATAATAAATTAAGAAGAGCGTAAAATGGCGGTGAGGCGGTATGCGGATTTGTGAACTGAAGGAAAAAGAAGTGATCAATGTATGCAGCGGAAAGCGTCTCGGCTGTATCGCAGATGTGGAGATCAACATATGTACAGGAGAAATCGAGGCGATCGTAATACCCGGACCGGGGAAAATATGCGGATTTTTCGGGACAGATTGTGAATATGTGATTCCCTTTTCCTGCATAAAAAAGATCGGTCCGGATATCGTGCTTGTGGAGATTAAAGAAGAAAAATTTTTGCAAAAATTTTAAAGCGTGTGGTATAATAATTGCGCATATAGAAAATGGAAAGAGAAAGGCGGAAATGCTCATGAGATGTCCATATTGTGGAAATCCGGATACGAGAGTGATTGATTCTCGTCCTGCAGAAGATAAAAACTCGATCAGAAGAAGACGTTCGTGTGATGAATGCGGCAGAAGATTTACGACATACGAAAAAGTAGAGACGATTCCGCTCATTGTTATAAAAAAAGATAATAACAGAGAGCAGTATGAACGGTCTAAGATTGAACAAGGTGTATTGAGCGCATGTTATAAACGCCCTGTTCCCGCAGAAGCAATCCAGAAAACGATCGATGCGGTCGAACTTGAGATTTTTAATCGTGAGGAGAAAGAAATCCCGAGCAGTGAGATCGGGGAAATCGTTATGGAAAAACTAAAAGAGCTTGATCCGGTAGCATATGTACGCTTTGCCTCTGTGTACAGAGAGTTTAAAGATGCGGGCACATTTATGGACGAGCTTAAGAAGTTTTTGCAGTAGATAAAATTATGAGAACATATAAATTGACGATTGCCTATGACGGGACAAACTATCAAGGCTGGCAGAGGCAGTCAGATACAGATCGGACGATACAGGGGATTTTGGAAGAGACGCTGGAAAACTGCACAGGATATCAGGTGCAGATCGACGGCTCCGGGAGAACCGATGCCGGAGTTCATGCAAGCGGCCAGACTGCGAGCGTTGTTTTGCCGGGAAAAGTGGATACGGCTTTGTTTACGGAAAAAATGAACGGGTGTCTTCCGCCTGATATACGCATCCTTGATGTGGAGCTTGTGAAGAACGGATTTCATGCCCGGAAAAGTGCGGGAAAGTTTATGAATATCGGATCGATACGGGGATCAAACAAGATGTATTTACACGGAAGTACAGCGGTCATTTTCCGGGAGAACCGGATCTTGCAAGGATGAGGGAGGCGGCCGGATATTTGACAGGCACACATTTTTTTGCGGGGTATACGGATAAAAAAGATAACAGATCTGTCAGACGTACGATTTACTCGATTATGATCAGAGATGAAAGAAAAGACTTTTTGCCGTGCGGAAAATCCGATCAGATCGGGAATGGAAACTGTATTGTCATTCGATATGACGGAACGGGATTTTTGTATCATATGGTGAGAATATTGACAGGAACTTTACTTGAAGTCGGGATGCGGGAACGTACCGCCGAAAGTGTGAAAGAGGCGCTTTTGACAGGAGACAGATCAAAAGCGGGGTTTCTGGCTCCGGCAGGCGGACTTTTTTTGAGAGAAGTACGGTATGAATGAGAAGAGAGGGACAGGTAGTGAAAGCATCTGTCCTTTTATGCTTTACCCGGAAACAGGTTCTATCAGAGTGATATTAATATTATGTGAGAGAGGTGGATGATAATGAAATTTGTTTCGTGGAATGTAAATGGAATAAGAGCGTGTGTGCAAAAAGGTTTTTTGGATTTTTTCACTGAGGCAGATGCGGATATTTTCTGCATACAGGAATCAAAGATGCAAGAAGGGCAGTTGGAACTCGATTTGCCGGGATATCATCAGTATTGGAATTATGCGGTGAAAAAAGGATATTCGGGAACGGCGGTGTTTACGAAAAAGGAACCGTTGTCTGTAACTTACGGTATCGGAATCGAAGAACATGATCAGGAAGGCAGAGTGATCACATGCGAATTTGAAGATTTCTACTTTGTTACGGTATATACGCCCAATTCGCAAAATGAATTGGCGAGACTTGATTACCGCATGAGATGGGAAGATGATTTTCGTATGTACCTGAAAAAACTGGAAGAAAAAAAGCCGGTCATCGTAACCGGAGATATGAATGTGGCGCACAAGGAAATTGATCTGAAGAATCCAAAGACAAATCGAAAAAATGCCGGATTTACAGATGAGGAGAGAGGAAAGTTTACCGAACTTCTTGACGCGGGATTTATTGATACGTTTCGGTATTTTTATCCCGATCGGGAAGGAATTTATTCCTGGTGGTCGTATCGCTTCAGCGCAAGAGCAAAAAATGCCGGATGGCGGATCGATTATTTCTGTGTTTCGGAAAGTTTGAAAGAGCGTCTGAAAGATGCGAAGATTTTGACAGATGTGATGGGATCGGATCATTGTCCTATTGAGCTGGATATGGATTGAATATAATATGGGAGGTTGTTTGAAATGACAAAGATTGATATTATTTCGGGCTTTTTAGGAGCTGGAAAAACAACGCTTATTAAAAAACTGCTTTCGGAGGCGTTTGCGGGAGAACAGGTTGTTCTTATCGAAAATGAGTTTGGAGAGATCGGGATTGACGGCGGATTTTTAAAAGAATCAGGAATCGAGATCAGGGAAATGAATTCGGGTTGTATCTGTTGTTCTCTTGTCGGAGATTTCGGCAAATCTTTGAGAGAAGTTGTGGATACTTATCATCCGGATCGTATTTTGATAGAACCGTCGGGGGTCGGAAAATTATCAGACGTCATAAAGGCGGTTCAAGACGTACAAAGTGAGATCGACGCTAAGTTAAATAGTTTTACGACTGTTGTGGATGTGACGAAATGCAGAATTTACAGAAAAAATTTCGGTGAATTTTTCAGTAATCAGATAGAATATGCGGGCGCGGTTATTTTGAGCAGGACAGATAAGGCAAAACCGGAAAAGATCGAAGAAAGTATTGCTATTTTAAGAGAATTGAATCCGAAGGCGCCGTTTATTACTACGCCTTTGGAACAACTTGCGGGAAGTAAAATTTTGGAAACGATGGAATCCGTCAGATCAATGGAGGAGGAACTTCTTGCGGAGGTTGTCTGCCCGGAGTGCGGTCATCACCACGGAGCGCATCATCATGACCATGGAGAGGATGAGCATCATCACGAACATCACCATCATGACAACGGAGAGTGCGGGCATCACCACGACCACCATCATCATGACAACGGAGAGGATGGGCATCACCACGACCACCATCATCATGACTGTGGATGTGGTCATGATCATGCCGGTCACCACCATGCAGACGAAGTGTTTGCGAGCTGGGGGCGTGAGACGATCCATGTGTATTCGGAAGAACAGGTCGGGGAGATTTTAAAGAGTCTTGAAAATGAAGAAGAGTATGGCGATATCCTTCGAGCAAAAGGAATGGTCAAAGGAGAAGACGGAACATGGATCTACTTTGACATGGTTCCGGGAGAATATGAAGTGCGTACCGGAGCGCCGGAATACACGGGACGTATTTGTGTGATCGGAGCAAAGATAAATGAAGAAAAACTGGAAAAACTGTTCGGCCTTTAATCGGCGAACATACAAAGGAAACGAATGAAAGAGCGAGAACCGGAAAATATGGAATGAAAAAATAAGGAGGGAAAAATAAAACATGAATGAACCGGATGTAATGGTTTATTTGATGACGGGATTTTTAGACAGTGGAAAGACCGGATTTTTAAAATTTACATTGAAGCAGGATTATTTTCAGATCGATGGAAAAACATTGCTCATTCTTTGCGAAGATGGAGAAGATGAGTATGATGCGATGGAAATGTTAAGATACGGCGTTGTAATAGAGCGGCTGGAAGACAGAGAAGAACTGACAGAGGAGTATTTGGCGGAATTAGATCGAAAGCACGAGCCTGATCGAGTTGTCATTGAATATAACGGAATGTGGAAGGTCAGTGATTTTGAAAATATGAAGCTTCCTAAGGGCTGGGGGATCGAGCAGAAGATCACAACAGTGGACGCAAGCACATTTCAGACATATCTGACTAATTTAAAACCGCTCTTTGTAGAAATGGTAAGAGGCGCCGAGATGGTTCTTTTTAACCGCTGTGAAGATATTAAGCCTCTGGCGGGATACAGGAGAAGCGTCAAAGTAGTCAGCCCTCAGGCGGAAGTTATATTTGAAGATGAACAAGGAGAAGTGGAAAATATTTTTGAAGATGACGTGCCGTATGATCTGGATGCGCCTGTAATCGAGATTCCGAGAGAAGATTATGGTATCTGGTATGTGGATATGATGGAAAATCCCGCCCGATATCGTGGAAAAGTTATTGAAATCACAGCGAAGGTGTTGAAACCTTCCGGATTTCCGTCAAAAGTGTTTCTTCCGGGGCGGATGGCGATGACATGTTGTGCGGATGATACGACATTTCTGGGATATGTATGCAGAAGTGCGTACGCTCCGAAATTAAAAGCAGGACAATGGGTAAAAGTACGGGCGAAAGTACGGTTTGCGAATGTATCGGTTTATCGCGGAGAAGGGCCTGTTCTCGAAGCGGAACATATCGAGGCGGCAGAACCGATAGAAGAACTTGTCTATTTTAATTAGAGATGAAATGAGTATTGAAAAGACGAAAAGAAGACCGGCAGAAGAGTCGGACTGGATTTGAAGAAAAAAAGAGGAACGCGAGAGAAAAGGAGAAAACTTATGAAATTTACAAAAATGCAGGGCATAGGAAATGATTATGTTTATGTGAACTGTTTGCAGGAAACGATAGAAAATCCATCGGAACTGGCAAAGAAGATCAGTGATCGGCATTACGGAGTCGGTTCGGACGGGCTTATTATGATCAATCCATCTGATAAAGCCGATTTTGAAATGGAGATGTATAATGCGGACGGTTCTCGTGGAGAAATGTGCGGAAACGGGATTCGCTGCGTGGCGAAATATGTATATGATTACGGCTTAACAGATAAAACAAGTATTTCTGTAGAGACATTGGCAGGTATCAAATATCTTGATCTGACTGTAGAAGACGGGAAAGTTGTCCTTGTCAAAGTTGATATGGGAAAACCGATGCTGCGTCCGGAAGAAGTGCCTGTTGTTTCGGAAAAGGAAGAAGTGATAGATGAACCGATTACCGTGGATGGACAGGAATATAGGATGACATGTGTTTCTATGGGAAATCCTCATGCAGTCGTATTTATAGATCAAGATGTAAAAGAATTTCCGCTTGAAACAGTCGGAGTAAAATTTGAAAATCATGAAAGGTTTCCAAAGAGGGTGAATACGGAGTTTGTAAATGTTCTTGACCGTCATACGGCGCAGATGCGCGTGTGGGATCGGGAGAGACGCTGGCGTGCGGAACCGGAGCATGCGCAGTCGCCGTTGCCTGTGCGTTGAACGGATTGACGGAAGATGAGGTGACAGTAAAACTGCTTGGCGGAGATTTGCAGATCAAGTGGGACAGAGAAAAGAATACGGTATATATGACAGGCCCTGCGGAAGTTGTATTTGACGGGGAGTGGAAGTAGCTTCTTTGTTGACAGATTTTAAGGCTGCCGCTTTGACTGATATGATGCCCCCCATATAGGACAATGATGTATAAAAGTCCGATATGGGGGTATTTTTATGTCCGGAAAAACTGAGATAATTTTTACTTTCCCTTTTTTTTGATTATTTTTTTGATAAGCAGTATGAGCAAAAAATAAATTACGCATACTACAATTCCCGAAGCGCAGCTCCATGAAGTGAGTACATACCAAAGGCCTTTTACTCTCTCGATTTGATAAGCGGCTATTTCTCCTCGTTCAAGAACAGTAAACCCTAATATAGCGATCGGAATGCATGCACCTAAAATGAATGCTATAACCGCTCCCAAGACTGTCAGTATTTTTTGATAAAATCTTACCTTTTTTAATGGATTGATCTTTAGGTCAACGTTGGTGTTTTGAATGTCTAGCTGTGTTTTCATTGCGGCCATCTTTTTTTGGCACTCTCTGCACTCGGTTAAATGTTTATCAATATCTTTTTTCGTTTGTTCCGATAATATATCATCTTGATATAGTGGTAACAGGTCGGAAACGATGTAGCATGGAAGTCTTTTATTCATCTTTTAAAATCTCCTTTACAATTTTTTGTTTTCCTCTAAAAAAAGTTACTCTTGTCCAATTTTCTGTTTTGCCGATTATTTCTCCGATTTCGGCAAAAGACAAGTTGCTGACCAATCTTAGATACATGACCTCTCGTATCGGTTCATTCATGTTGTGTATCAACTGTAAGATTTCTTTTTGTTCCCATTGAACGTTTACTTCTTTTTCATCCGCTATTTCCTGAATATGATCATTTGTAGATAAGATTTCTTGACGTTTTCTTAAATCTTTCAACCAAACATTTTTCGCGATTCCGCATAACCAGGTTAATATGGAACTATTCCCCTTAAACCGATCGATGCATTGGACAGCTTGAAAGAAAGTTTCTTGAGTAAGTTCTTCTGCAATATCTTCATTATTCGTCTTGCTCAATAAAAACAAAAAGACTTTTCTTGAATACATCTCGTATATTTCTTCGATCACTTGTGCTTTCAACCTCCTTCTGCCAGTTAGTGCCGAATTCTTTCATTTTGTTACAATTATCTTAGTAAAAAAGTAAATAAAAAAGATTATCCAAACATGCAGCTTCCAATTTAAGAATCTGACATGCATCGGATAACCTTAACGAAATTCAATCAGCTTTTACATTATGAAAAATAAAAAATCCTCCATAAAATGGAGGATGAATCGGAGTGACAGGATTCGAACCTGCGGCCTCTACGTCCCGAACGTAGCGCTCTACCAAGCTGAGCCACACTCCGATAAAATAAGGAATTTGTTTATTACAAATTCCAAGCTACGGAAAAGGGACTTGAACCCCTACTAACAGAGTCAGAGTCTGCTGTGCTGCCAATTACACCATTCCGCATTGTACCGTTTTGTGTTGTTTTTTGTTGTTTCCCGTAAGCAACATGGTTATTATATCAGACTCTAAAAAAAAATCAAGTGTTTTTTTAAAAAAAATGAAAAAATGAAAAAATTGTAACAATTCAGCACGCGCCATTCGCAAAACCGCACCACGTGCTTATTGTGGCTGACGCCACTGTTTTACTCATAAATGGGCGCTTAGCGCATACAGATGTCCGTTAGCAAAAACATGCAGACATGTTTTGTGCTTCCCGTACACTGTATGGCTGAACTGTTACAAAAAATTGAAAATTAAGAAAACGGTACATGGAAAAGCTTCCGATGCACCGTTTTTTAAGTTAGTTAAATCCGATCAGGCGTCTTGCAACGCTGTATGCAAGAGAAGATACTTTACGTCCGGATCTTCCCGGGAGATTCATCGTCTGTCCGAGTATACCGTAGCGGATCTTCATATAAGTTTTGTAATCTTTTCGTTTTAAGTAGCTCCACAGTTCTTTCTTTTTAGTTAAGTTCTCCGGTTTTTTAGAGCGGATACATAAAATGGATGAAACAGTCATCATGATCGCAAGATAATTAACCATATATTTTCGCAGTTTTTTACTTGAGATCATCCGCAGTTCATACATGGAGATCATTGTCTTGGTTACAAATAATTGCTGATCTATCCTTCCGATCATGATTTTTTCGTTGACGGACTGATCTTCCCGCCCGATAAAATAGCGGTAGAAATCGACATTCAGGTAATAAAGGGTGCGTACATGCGGAAGCGGATAATACACGTAAATATTATCAACATAAAAAGTGTGCTTCGGTAATTTTAACTGGCACAGTTTCAGCATCTCTGTCCGATAAAGAACGGAGTGCATCAAAATATATTGGTCGAGCCGGAAATGTCCGATCTCATCCCAGTGAAAAATCGTATTTTCGGGAAGCACATTGTCATAGCGGATCACTTTTTTATGTTCCATGCCGACTTTTTCGTAAACATAGTTTGAGATTACCATATCGACAAGTGTGTCTTCTTTCACAAATGTTTTTACTGTTTCAAGAATTTTAAACAGAGAGCTTTCGTCAACCCAGTCGTCGCTGTCTACTACTTTAAAATATTTTCCTGTGGCATGAGAAAGTCCGCAGTTGACTGCATCGCCGTGTCCTCCGTTTTCTTTTTGGATCGCCTTGACGATCGTCGGATATTGAGCTTCGTACCGTTCGGCGATTTCCTGCGTTCCGTCTTTTGAACCATCGTTGACGATAAGAATTTCGACATCTTCTCCTCCGATAAGGATTGAGTTGATCGCTTTTTCCATATAGGCTTCTGAGTTATAACAAGGAATTGCAAATGAAATGTATTTCATATCATACCTCCTGATTTTATCTGTCATGTTGTCTAAGGTGTAGTATACATTAGTTATTCTATATTGTAAAATTCAATTTTTTCATATATAGTAAAAGTGTTTTTATAATAGCGAAAAGCTAAAGGCCGGGATTATCCGAAATCTTGGCAGATGCTTACAATCCCGGAATGTGATTTTTGAACTTTCGGTGATTAAAATAAGGAGGAAGAGATGAAAAAAAATGTGATCGTAGGACAGTCGGGCGGACCGACGGCAGTTATCAACGCAAGCTTATACGGAGTTGTCAATGAAGCGTTGAACAGAAAAGATTCTTTTGGTGCAGTGTTCGGCATGATTAACGGAATCGAAGGGTTTGCCGAAGGCCGGGTCATGGATATGGAAGAATTGAAGCGCTCGGGAGAACTGGAATTAGTAAAGACAACGCCCGGTTCATATCTTGGCTCTTGCAGATATAAATTACCGAAAGATCTAAACGACGAAGTATATCCGAAATTATTTGAAAGATTTAAGGAATATGACATCGGTTATTTCTTTTATATCGGAGGAAATGATTCGATGGATACAGTGAGCAAACTGTCGCGTTATGCGGAGATGGTCGGAAGCGATATTTGCTTTCTGGGTATACCGAAAACGATCGATAACGACCTTGTCAATACAGATCATACGCCGGGGTTTGGAAGCGCGGCAAAATATGTGGCTTCAACCGTGCGGGAGATTGCAGTTGACGCATCGGTATATGATAATAAAAAATCAGTGACAATCGTCGAGATCATGGGGCGTCATGCGGGATGGCTTACAGCGGCAAGCGCATTGGCACGAAAATTTGAAGGAGATAATCCGGTTCTGATCTATTTGCCGGAAGTGGCGTTTGATACAGAACGGTTTATACAGGATGTGAGCGCGTCTCTTGAAAAAGTGTCAAATGTGATCGTTTGTATCTCGGAAGGAATTAACGATGGCAAAGGAACGTTTATTTGTGAACTTGCAAGCGAGGTAGGAGTGGATACTTTCGGGCATAAAATGCTGACCGGATCAGGAAAATATTTGGAAAACCTGATAAAAGACCGTCTCGGCGTAAAGGTTCGTTCTGTTGAATTGAACGTAAGTCAGAGATGTTCTTCGGCAATGCTTTCTGCGACGGATTTGCAGGAGGCGGTTGATTCGGGAGCGTATGGCGTAAAATGTGCTTTGCATGGCGAAAGCGGAAAGATGATCGCCTTTGTGAGAGCGGACGGTGAAGAATATAAACTTAGTTACGAGGCAAAAGATGTGAATGAAATCTGCAATCGTGAAAAAGGTGTGCCTGCCGGGTGGATCACTAAAGACGGATCAGACGTAAGTGATGAATTTATCCGTTATGCGAAACCGCTTATTCAAGGAGAAGTACAAGTTCCGCAGCAGGACGGACTTCCGCTGTTTGCATACAGGAAGTAAACGGACAGAGGAACTAAAGAAAAGGAACTAAAGAAAAGAAAATCAAGAAAAGAAAATAAATAGACGACGTAATAAAGAAAAAAGAAGATCATGGTCTTTGCCGGAGATAAAAAGGTTGGTAAAGATCATGATTTTTTATGTTGAAAGTTTCCTGAAGTACATATAATGCAAAAAATGAATGTGCTGCAGTCATAGGAGAATGAATGAGTCAAAAACTGGAAAATCTTTTAAATCTGGCTCTGGATGCCGATCAGGGAGAAAGAGAACGCTCCGAAGAGCTGGATGTTGGATATGATAAAGAAGAAAATGTGTGGGAACTGATCGTAAAATATTCGGGAACACTTGAAGCGGTCAGGCAAACGGCGCGATCGGTTACGGAACTGTTGAACGGCTATGCGGTTATTGTCATCGAGGAAGAACGGATCGGACAACTGGCTCAGCTCCCGGAAGTGGAATTTATAGAAAAACCGAAAAAGCTGTATTTTCAAACTGATGTAGGCAGGCAGGTGTCGTGCATAGATATTGTACAGGATATGCCGTTATCTTTGAGAGGAAAAGGGACTCTTATCGGAATTGTTGACAGTGGGATCGATTATGAAAATGCAGAGTTCAGAAATGAGGATGGAACAACGCGGATTGTGTCTCTTTGGGATCAGTCTGTTAATGGGAGGCCTCCGGCAGGATATTCGGCAGGAACAGAGTATACACGGGAGCAGATCGATGCGGCGTT